>TARA_R110000868_G_scaffold56807_1_pt1 | contig 217049 bp, 156 predicted proteins | sample TARA_R110000868 | Tara Oceans TARA_R110000868 (sample SAMEA4397489) | marine metagenome | biome: Polar Biome; feature: [SRF] surface water layer (ENVO:00010504); material: water (ENVO:00002006), including particulate matter (ENVO:01000060) such as... | depth 5 m | reverse complement strand
GTTGTGTAAAGCGATGCCAAGCTGCTTCATATTGTTTTTGCAGGTGGATCTACGTGCTGCTTCTCTTGCCTGTTGCACTGCGGGTAAGAGCAGGGCAATGAGAATAGCGATGATGGCGATGACCACCAGAAGTTCGATCAGGGTGAAACCCCGTTTTGCTGCGAGCCGTTTCATCTAAGCCTCCGGTTATACAAAGTGAAATAAAGAAATGAAAACATTCTTCACTCTCATCCGGACTATAAAGCGAGTAGAACTCGTTCTTGCGCAAGATTTAAAAGTTAGCTGTAGACATAAAATCTGCGCACAGTCAAACTTCAGTTAGCTGTTAAGGGTGAATTTTGTTAGATCAGATAAGAGTTAGAAATATGAATGTTATTACGAAATAAATGACTACCAGAATCAGTAGATTTAGTCGTACAGTTTTCAGATTTAATGGCGAGTGCCCGTTAGAGTTTTTTGAAAAGACATTTCTCATTAAAAGCCAGATATAAAATATGTCAACAGGGATCTCTCTCTGTTTTTCGAATATTTAAGCTTGAAAATGAAGATTAATCCATATCCTCAGCGATACCCTATGGTTATGGGTAGAGTGTTATTATGAAAAAATAAAAAAATCAGCGATACTTTTTGATCGCAGCTGTGTTGCCGATCAGCATGGGCAAGAATGAGAATAAAAAAGGAGGTAAATGACTGCTTGTGTTCGTGGGTAAAATCATTTCAGTCTGGCTGAAATCTGTCCGCAGACCGCTCAATAAACGAAATGTCCTGATTCATAGGGGATCAGCTACTCCGGAGGCGGTTTGAGATCTAAGAAACGAACAGGCCAGTAAAAACATCTTTCCCGGACAAGAACGAGTTTTTGGAGACGTTTTCTGAAGGTATGGCCTGTGTATCTTGAAAGGTGAAATGACTGTCAGGCTTATTCTTCTCCCATACTCCACACAAAAATTCGCCCCTCTTGAGTGCCGGCGATGATCCGGTTGCTTTTCGCCGAAACATTCAGGTCTCCAATTGTCCGTGTTGGAACAGAGAACTCCGACAACCGCTTGAGTGATCCGGCATCATCAATGAATACCCCATTACTGAAGCGAATCATAACCAGAAACGGGCTATGCGGAATCAAATGTATGTGAGACAATCCATTCCGCCGTGTTATGTCGCTCAGTTGCTTTCCGGTGGCAGTATTCCACCTGCAGATCTGGCTGTCTGCACCACACGAAGTAATTTCGCTACCATCATCACTGAAGGCCGCCCCATTGACACTGGCGCGATGCCCTTTGAATTCCATCAGCAGCTTTCCATTGCTGGAGTTCCAGAGTTGGAAACGGCCCGGGAATTTCCAACCACGCGCGTTACTGGTGCTGGTCAAGAGTTTTTTACCATCAGGAGAAAACCTGACGAAGTGGACTGCGTTGTCAAGGGGGATGGAAATCCGTGACTTCCGTGTCGCATAGTCCCAGATCCTGACTGATTTATCTTCCGATCCTGTCGCGACTTCTTTTCCGTCCGGGCTAAAGGCCAGCGTCCAGATGCGTCCCTGGTGGCCGTACCGTTTGTCGAGTCGCTTCATCTGTTCCAAATCCCAGAAGATCACTCCCGTCCCGAAACCAACTGTGACAGCGTGTAGTCCATCCGGTGAAATGGCACCCGCTGAGACGACTTCTTCGTTGTCCAGCGATTGAATTAACTTACCGTTATCGACATCCCAGACACAGAGTTGTTTGTCATGACCACCAGTGACGGCCCGTTTCCCTGATTCATCAAGGGCCGCAAACCGGATATAGCCATCGTGGCCGGATAACATCTTCGGCGGCCTTGGTGACTGCCAGCATCTGACCACCTCTCCCGGAACGATCGAAACCAGTAGCGACGAACTATCGTCGGTAAACATCAAGTCACTGATGGGGCCTCCTGTGAAGACCGTGGACAGTTCATGAAACCTCACGAGATCAAAGGTCTGCAGATATCCGTTGACCGTACCGACTGCCAGTACACTCTGTTCCTGGTTGAATGCAAGCGATGTAATTCCCTGGTCCGGAAAGGCGTCCGGCCATTTTAACATCTCGGCTATTACGGGACGATCCTGCAGTTGCAACTCAGCGGAGCGCATCGGCGATTTCCAGACCTGTTTACCTGTCTGGGGATCCCAGAGACTGAGTTCTCCCTGTCGATCACCGCTGATCAGCAAGCGGCTGTCCGGGCTGAAAGCCAGTGCCTGGACGACATCTTCATGACCATTCAGGGTTGTGTGTCTGGATTGCTGGGCGACATCCCAGATCACAACAGTGCGACCTTCGCCGGCAGTGGCAGCCCAGCGTCCATCGGGTGAGAACGTCGCCGCTCTGACGCGACCTTTATGCGCTTGCCGAGAGACCGGAGGAGAATCATTTCCCGGTTTGATCCAGACTGCGTTCCCGACTGCATCGCCTGCCAGTAACTGTTTACCATCTGGTGCCCGAGACAGTGCTGTGATAGCAGATCCCGAACTGGATACGGGAATGGTCACTGTTAAAGTGGATGTCTTTAAATCCAACACCTCAACTGTGCCTGTACTCGTTCCACAATAAATCTGGCTGGGATCAGCCACAACCATGGTGATATGATGCTTCTCGTTTGTGGACTTCGATTCAGGCAAGGTGAATCGCTGCTGTACCAGGCCGGTTTCGATGTCCGTGCTGATGACATTGCCGGCACCTTTCACTGTGACGAGTGTCTTGCCGTCGGAACTGAATCGTGGAGCAACCAGGGGCCCGTCAGTTTCCTGTTTTTCTAACCACCGGGGCTCAGACTTTTGATTGCGGCTGATCACCAGCAGATCCCCGGTTCCTGTCGCGGCAACCCAGGTCCGTCCTTCCTGATCGGTCGCCAGGTCGGTCACTAGCGTCTCGATTTTCACTTGTGCTGTTTGTTTGGGTTTCGTTTGTTTCCCGAATGTCAGTGTACCATCCGCAGTCGCAAACGCAAAATCGCCTGACTGCGAGGCGACCGCGACGGTCGTCATTCTTTGCGACGGCTTCAGGATGTTGTTTTCAGAGGGCTTCGGCTGAAAAGGCGGAGGCATCACATCGTTTCCCGTGGAGGCAGAGATGACATGCAGACTGTGATCCGGGAACCGCCCCAAAAGACTGTCATCGTCAGCAGTCTGAAACCACGTGTTTTCTGGCAGCTTTATTTCATTCTCAAAAATGAGCGTATTGTTTTTGAGATTATACCAGCGGAGTTTACCGTCCGTTCCCAGTGTCCACAGTCGATCCGGTGCGACAAATCTGACCTGAGTGGCAAAGCGGCCTTCGCCGTCGATGGCCTGGGAAATCAACTTTCCGGTTGCGACATCCCAGATGAAGAGTTGATTATCGTGCCCCAGACTGGCCAGTTGTTTTCCGTCAGGCGCGAAGTCGAGCCCTCCGATAGACAATCGGTGGTGCACCCAGCGTCTGGCTGGTCCTCCCGGTAACGGTTGCAGCACCACAGCTCGATCTTTCGCTCCATAAGCCAGGTTCTGACTATCGGGCGAAAACGCGACGGCAGTCACGCCCAGCGGTTCGTGGCACTCCTTGACCACCTGTTTTGACTGCAGATCCCAGATTTGTAACAATGATCCCTCGGCATTGATATGACGACTGACGACAGCATATCGACCATCCGGTGAGACACTGAGTTTTTCGACACGTGGAGTAGAGTAAATAACAGCATCCTGTTTTCCAGCAAAATAGCCGGGACCGATACGGGGGGAAATATCAGTCTGAGCAACTGCAACCGGGGGTGGCGATGACTGTGCTTTTACTGTTGGAGTTGCAGTCGTTTCCGTTGCCGATTCGGCAACAGGGGCCGGTGGTTTGGAAATCGTCTCTGATTGAGGTGGTTCTTCAGCGGAGCCGGGCGCCACAGTGGTCTCGGGAACTGGCGTGGCCATGTTCGTGTCTGTTCGGTTACATGCCTGCAGGGTCAATAGCCAGAGGAACAGGGAGACAAACAGATTTCGATTACAAAGATAGTCTCTCATGCTCACCTCATGTCATTTACAGTTGGAACATCATTCTGGATTTGGGGGGGCGTGCTGTTTCCACGCGTGACCCAGATGCGATCGATCATGAAGCCATCCGTTTCGCTTTCACCACGGAAAGTGATTTGCAAGGGGATGCAGCCAAGCTCCGGATTGTCTTTCATATAGGTCTGCAAACGAAATTCAGACAGAGGAATGCTGACGGTTCTCCATGCACCGGGCTGAGTCTGCCAGAGACGTAAATCAAAGTAGCAGTAAGTCAAAACAGGCCCGGGGGTCTGATAGGTTCGGGCGTGCAGATAGATGTGAAACCAGCCTGGAGGTTGTGTTTTGAATCTCAAATGGAGCTGCGAATCTTCATGCCAGAAAAACAGGCCGGACGGGACCTGTGGTGACTGGATTTTCTGAACCGTCTGCATATCCTGCTGAACGGGGATGGATCTGATGGCTCCCCGGGAATGTTTCGGCAGTGCATGTCTCACCCGTTGCCCCTCCCAGCCGGCCGGGAGGCCATGTTCAAAATCGATGCTCCATTCATCGGCGGGGCGCGGCCAGTTGACAATGGAAAATGGTTCTGAATCCGTAACCGGCAGGAACTGGCCAGTTGATACCAACTGCCTGGCTCCGTCAGAGTTCCGGGTGACCTGAACTTTGCCTTCCAGCACCGCCACCTCGCTCTGCCCGGGGAGTGAGAGCAACTCCAGCTCCGTTCCCAGGACCTGCACTTCCGCGTGGGGGAGCATGAACGTGAGTGGATTACGGGGGCTCTGGGGCGTCACTTTCGCTTTGATGCTGCCTGATGAAACACTGATTCCGTCTTTGGATTGGGGATAAACGGCAATCTCTGTTTCCGGCTGAATTCGAATCGTGGTCTGATCTGCCAGCTGTAAAGTCGCCGAGCTGCCATGCCCGGTTCGCAGGCGGTCTCCATGTTGCAGTGTGCGAGGATGGCTGTTGAGTTGATCGGGAGAAATCCACAAAGGATGTTGCTGATTACGAATCATCTCCACCCGACCGGAGACGCTCACTAATTTTCCCGCTGGATCTTCTGTCGAACCATTCCAGTTCAGCCAGCTGACAACGACCATCAGCAGCATGACCACCGTAAACGCGGTGAGCCGTCGTCTCTTCGTGGGGGAAACGGAACGGACTGGAGAAACCCGACGGTCGGGAGCGAGTCGTTCGTCGGGTTCGCTCTCATATTGCCAGCGTAACTGAGTCAGTAGCTGGCAGAAGCGAACGTACTCTAAACGAAAATCTGCATCAGCCTGCAAAAGTTCGATCAGCCGGAGTTCCTGTTCTGCGTTCAATACGTCATCTGCCATTGCGTTGAGCAGGATCGACCGTTCTTCCGGCGGTGAAATCGAGCTCATAAACGCGCCTCAGCTGCCAGGGTTCGTTCAATGCACAGACGCAGTTTCTCCCGAACCCGCCGCAACGATTCCGAGACCGCCTTGGACGTTTTCCCAATATCGGCTGCCAAAGAAATGACAGTGCCGTCTGGCTGATATCGCCGCGCGATCAACTCTCGCTGAGTCGCAGTGATTTTCTGCAGACAATTCTGCAGTGCGGCACTGCGGCGGTCGTATTGCTCGGTTTCTGTACTGGCAACCTTCGCAATCTTCTCCAGTAAATTGTCATCAAATTTAAGACCTTTGCGGGCCTTCTCTGATCGATGTGACAGGACCTGCAGACGGGCTATCGCAAACGCCCAGGCCAGGTAATTGGTGCCCGGTTCGTACGTCTCCCGTTTTCGCCATAGAACTACGTTCGTTTCCTGCAGAATATCATCGGCATCCGTCGCATGCCCCACGAGTGAGAAAATGAATGCGTAAATCCGGCGTTGTGCCTGAGCGATTAACCGGACATGTTCTTCGGATGCCGTTTCTGTTGTTTGATTGTCATCGTTATTCATATTAATTACCCCGTCTGTAGAGAAATGGATTCATCCTGGATTATTCCACGGCAATTTCGATGAATATTTGAGATTTATCAAAAAATCATCGGCTGCTGCAAAGGAAAAGTGAATTCCCCCTCCAGGTTGTGTATGCGCCTTATCGCTCTGATCCTGTTTCACGAACACAAGACAGCGTCTCTTTTCGCATTCTACCTGAATCAGGAGACGGTTACAGACCCCGGAAGCACCAGAACCGGAGAGTATGATTCAAGCTCATCATTGCTCAACCAGATGGCAATTATTAAATAATGAAATGACTTTTAATTGGTTGGGGGTTTATAATGAATTCTCGCTCAATCTTCGAGTGGACTCACTTCAGGACTTTCGGCGTATTCAATCAGTAGTTTGATGAAGAGGATTTCGCGATGCTCACCCGATTCATAATTATGTTCCTGCTGACTCTGGCAGTTCAATCCCAGGCCGCGGAACCGCCACAAATGCTCTTCCAGGGGGAAGGTATTCATGATGCAGAAGCAGCTGGTGGGGCGAGAACGGCTTTCGCCATCATGCGCCTGCCCGACGGGCGTTTTGCGTTTTATGATCGATATGCACCTGCGAAAGGTCCGCTCTCACTGCCAGATGCAGAAGGGAAGATTCACGCACTACTGCCTCACCTGCCAGAAGAAATACTGGCGAGTGAAACGATCATGGAGAGCGGAGTACTCAATAATACTCAGGTTGTTCTATCGCAGGATGGTCAAATCAAAAGTGTTCGGGTTCAGAACGAGTCACTGGACAAGGAGTCTGCGAAAAAAGCAGGACTGCCTCGTTATCTGAATACCTGGATTGATCGTGCAGGACCTGCTGGAGCGAGCAAACCACTCATGACCTGGCGTGGTTACAACGGTTCCCTGATGGAGTACCAGGAGTTGAGTACTGGCCGGCTTCTGGTTCCTCATGGCAGTCTGATCCCTCATTCGCGAGCTGCTCCGCCAACGGGGCGGCATGAGACAGTGATTCAGTACTCTGATGATGGCGGTAAGAGCTGGAAGTTGAGCGAGAGCAGGTTGATCGCTCCCTGTTATCCGGGCTTTAACGGATCGAACGAAGGTGCCTGCGAACCGTCTTTTGAAGAACTGAAAGACGGACCAATCTGGATGATGATGCGAACGACAGCCGGCTTTCTTTATGAATCGTTTTCTTCCGACGGGGGAACGACCTGGAGTCCTGCACGGGCGAGCCGGTTCAATACTTCTACCGGACCGCCGAACATTATGCGTCACAGCAACGGATGGCTGGTCGTGTGTTGGAATAACTGTGAGATGCCAGCACGCGCTGAGGGAGAAGGGGTATATGGCGGCCGCGACGCGCTGCACATTGCGGTCTCTGACGATGAAGGTAAGACCTGGCGCGGATTTCGGGAGATCTACCTGGATCATCGGCGCAATGACAATCCTGCCCAAAATGGTGATCGGGGGACGGCTTATCCGTTAGGTGCCTGCACCAGCGATGGTCACATCGTGGTATTAGCTGGCCAGGGAAAAGGGGGACGCAATCCGATCCTGATTGATCCGGAATGGATCGTAGAAACCACAGCGAGCACCGATTTCACTGACGGATTGAAGCAGTGGTCGACCTATACTCATCATGGTCCTGCCAGGCGCTGGTGGCGCGCACGAGCGGCCGGGGCGGTACTGATCGACCATCCGGATGACAAAACCAGGAAGTGTCTGCATGTTCGCAAACAACCCGATCTCCCCGCGGATGGAGCTACCTGGAATTTTCCCAATGGATGGAAGGGATCGTTGGAAGCTCGAATTAAAGTCCCTTCCGGGTCACAGGGATCGAGCATTGCATTAAATGATCGGATGTTTGATCCGACGAATGACTTCGGCGAAGAGCTTGCTGTCTTTCGGGTATCGTTGAGCGATCTGAACCTGACGCCCGATCAATGGCATACCTTACGATTTGACTGGGATCTTTCCAACCGACTCTGTTCTTTGAAAATTGACGATCAACAGCCGGTCGAACTCCGCGTGCGACATCCGACGTTAAATGGTCTGTCCTATGTTCGCTTCCGATCGACCGCAAAGGAAACGGACCCGCGTGGCTTACTCGTGGAGCAGGTAACAGTAAAAATCACGGATCCGTTTGCGCCGGCCTGCAGTGCGCAGGAGCAACGGGCACACGAACAACGATATGTAAAACAAGTGGTTCCGAGCTGGAAAGAACTGTAGAAGCGATTTTGCTGTTCTGGTCGGGCAGGGAACCCTACTGCACTGAACTTTGACATCCTATCGGTTTTTACACATCGATGATAGATAATCCTTCGCCAGATCAGGCCAGACAAACCTGATTTCATTAAGAGCTGGTCTGTCGGTTGCGTTTCAAGGCAATTCCCATTAGACCTGAGTGATGGGAACGAAATTCGCAATTAGAGGGTCAGAAGCGTAATTCTGGTGCCGAGATATTGATTCCTGTGCAGGAAAGCAATATTCTTGCGCACATCCTGCAAAATATTCGGGCACGCCTGCCTCTGCCTGACCGTTAAAAAAAGTATGTACATTTATGTCTGAAGTAGAATGGGATCGTCTTGTCACCGAATCGGAGCGTGAGCCTGGTGCCAACTGGAAACGCTGGGGGCCTTACCTGGCAGAGCGTCAGTGGGGAACAGTAAGGGAAAGCACCGCCGATGGTGATCCCTGGCTGAATTTTACCCATGAAGGAGCAACCTGGCGGACGTATCGCTGGGGGGAAGATGGTCTGCTGGGAATCTGTGACCGGCAATGTCGACTCTGTTTCAGTCTGACTTTATGGAATGGAAAAGACCCGATTCTGAAAGAGCGGCTGTTCGGGCTCACCGGGCCGGAAGGCAACCATGGGGAAGACGTCAAAGAGGCCTATTACTACCTGGATTCAACGCCTTCGCATTCATATCTGAAAGCCCTCTATAAATATCCCCAGGCGGAATTTCCTTATGCGAAGCTCCGCGAAGAAAATGCGAAGCGTTCTCGCCAGGAACAAGAATATGAATTAACCAATACCGGTATCTTTGACGAAGCACGTTACTTTGATGTTGAGATTGAATACGCCAAGGCGGCTGACGAAGATATTCTGATTCGAATTACCGTATTTAACCGCGGGCCGGAAGCGGCACCGCTGCACTTGCTGCCAACCTGGTGGTTTCGTAATACGTGGAGCTGGGGAGAAACTCTGGAGCGGCCCAGACAGAAGCCGAGTCTGGCGAAGCTCGAAGCGGACCGGTTGCTGGCGAAGCATGAATCACTGGGCGATTTTCAGTTGATTGCTGATGCCGGACCGGACGGAGAACTCCCACAGTGGATGTTTACTGAAAACGAAACAAATACCTGGCGGTTCGATGACCCTGACAGCAAGCGTCCTTCCTGCAAAGATGCGTTCCATCTGGCGGTAGTGGAAGGCATCGAAGGTGTGTTGAACCCTCGACCCAGGGGAACGAAATCTGCCGCCCATTATCAGTGTATGGTTCCCGCTGGCGAGTCTGTCGAATTTCGCTTTCGCATGTCAGCGGTTGATAAGCTGCCGACCGAAGCATTTGGTTCTGGATTTGATGATGTATTCGCACAGCGGATTGATGAAGCAGACCGCTATGCCAGATCACTGGTCGCTCCGGGACTTTCGGCGGACGAAGAGCAGATCATGCGACAGGCCAACGCCGGCCTGTTATGGACGAAACAGTTCTACCACTACGTGATTCCCCGCTGGTTGAAGAATCCACGCAAAGGGGAAGATGAGACTCCCTCGCCGGGGCTGCCGAGCCCGCGTAATGCGGACTGGGGGCACTTGTACAATCGGAATATTATTTCGATGCCTGACAAGTGGGAATATCCGTGGTATGCCGCCTGGGATTCGGCGTTTCACCTGGTCCCGTTTTCCAAAATTGATCCCTATTTCGCGAAAGAGCAGGCGATTCTGTTTCTGCGCGAATGGTACATGCATCCCAATGGTCAACTGCCCGCTTACGAATGGAACTTCAGCGATGTGAATCCGCCTGTGCACGCCTGGGCCTGCTGGCGCGTCTACCAGATGACTGCGTCCAATGGTGACCGCGATCGCAATTTTCTGGAACGCGTGTTTCAGAAACTGCTGTTGAATTTTACCTGGTGGGTGAACCGTAAAGACATTCGCGGCAAACACGTTTTCAGTGGTGGCTTCCTCGGTCTGGATAACATTGGGATTTTCGATCGCTCCAAACCACTGCCGACGGGGGGACACCTGGAACAGGCCGACGGTACCGCCTGGATGGCGTTCTACTGTTCCAGCATGCTGTCAATTGCCTTTGAGCTGGCAGATGGAAACCCCGCTTATGAAGATATGGCGTCGAAATTCTTCGAGCATTACGTGTCCATCGCCGAGGCGATGAATTCGCTGGACGGTACCGGTCTGTGGGATGAAGAGGATGGTTTTTATTACGATCATCTGCACCTGGATGGCCGGAGTATTCCTCTGAAAATCCGATCGATAGTCGGGTTGATACCACTGTTTACGGTCGATGTGCTGTTTGATGAGACCATCGACAAACTGCCCGGCTTTCGCAAACGAATGGACTGGTTCCTTAAAAGCCGTCCCGATCTGACCAGGTTCATGACGTACATGGAACGCGATCAGGAGACAGAAAACTGTGGCCGCCGTCTGCTGGCGATTCCTACCCGCGAGCGTCTGTTGCGCATGTTGCGTTATCTGCTGGACGAAGACGAATTTTTATCCAACTACGGGATCCGGTCACTTTCGAAATTTCACGAAGAGCATCCATTCGAATACGACCTGAACGGGGAGCGACTGCGGGTGCAATATATGCCGGCAGAGTCGGACAGCGGGCTGTTCGGCGGTAATTCCAACTGGCGGGGGCCGATCTGGTTTCCGCTCAACTATCTGTTGATTGAAGCACTGGAACGCTATCATCTGTTTTACGGCAAATCGCTGCGGGTGGAGTGTCCGACACGTTCGGGGAATTACATGGATCTGCAGGAAGTGGCCGACGAAATCCGCAAGCGGCTGTCGAATCTGTTCCTTTCGAAAGAAGATGGGGGACGTCCCAGCTACGCGCGGACCGATAGCTTGTTGAACGATCCGCACTGGCGGGACCTGGTTCTGTTCTACGAATATTTCGATGCGGAAACAGGACGCGGTTTAGGTGCCAGCCACCAGACTGGCTGGACGGCACTGATTTCACCGATTCTGGGAACGCTGGCCAGTCGCTGTAAAGAGAGTGAGCAAAACAAACAGTCGGCACCAGGGGCGATGCAACCGGCTGATTCTGATTGAAAAGACGGCTGGTGAAGCAGGAACGGACCTGAGAGTCAGTCACTTACTCAGGATGGGGATGCGCGTGCAGATAAGTCTTTACTGATTCTTCCTCGGAAACTTAATAATTTGTTCATTAAAAAATTGACAAAGAACTGAGTGTACGTAAGAATCTACTTCGAGAGACCTTGATTCGTCTCGTCAGCTAGAAACAACTCCTTTGGTGAAGACAGATGGAGTGAAAGCACGATCCCGCTTGCGTGCACGTATGACGAATCGCTTTCAGCCTTCCTCCAGCTAAAAAATGCAGAGCTCGCATTTACGGTATTTTATTGCCTTCCTACCTCTTCATTAAATAGCAGGATTTCATGATGCAACGTCGTGGATTTACGCTGATCGAATTGTTGGTGGTCATAGCCATCATTGCTGTTTTAATTGCGCTTTTACTCCCTGCGGTCCAGCAGGCGAGGGAAGCGGCTCGTCGCTCCAGTTGCAAAAACAATCTGAAGCAACTGGGCATCGCACTGCATAATTATCATGAAGCCCACTCGGTGTTTCCTCCCGGTTGGACTGTTCCACAGTTTATGTCTTCGGGAGGGACTCCGGTTCCCAGTAATGATCATCGTTATGTGGGGCATAACCCCGCCTGGGGTTTATATTTACTTCCGTTTCTGGACCAGGCGCCGCTATATAACCTGCAGAGTTTTGACAACAGCGATTACCAGACTTATGCCCACGGGGGCTCATTCGTGTCAGGCCATGGTCTGTTACAGTCACCAAACAGTACCAACCAGCTGGGCATCACATTAGCGGTGTTTTCCTGTCCGTCTGACACACAGTTCAATAAAGGTACAACGATCAACGGTTACGGCCGCTCCAGTTATGTCAGCTGTCGAGGCAACATCAACAATTACGGACAGGCCACCTCAATGAACCCGATGCCCGGGGTGTTTTACACAAATTCAGCCACTCGCTTTCGTGATATCATCGATGGCACGAGTAATACCATTGCATTAGGCGAAGTCAGTAACAATCAATACACCGAAGTCGACAGCAGTTCCATCTACGAAACAGGCGGTGCCTGGGGCGGAATCGGGATTCACAAACGCTACACACTGGTCTCCCGCAATACAAATTCGACGCGTCCCATCAATCGCAGTACGCCCGACGATGACGGCGTCTATCCCTTTGTCGTCGACAGTGACGGCTTTGGCAGTCTGCACACGGGCGGGGCGCATTTCACGCTCTGCGATGGCAGCGTGCGCTTCATCAGCGAAAACGTCAGCATCACCATCTATGGGAATCTGGGCGACCGCGCGGACGGTAAAGTCCTGGGAGAATTCTAAGCAGATCGTCTGCTTAAGAGCCCGTCTGTTCTCACTGTTTCGTTTTTCTTTATGAGTCTGTTGTGGAGATGTCTGGATGAACCGTCTGTCGTTTTCTGTATTGATAAGTTTAGTTCTCTGTCTGACGGGGCTGTCAGGTTGTGGAAGCAGTAATGATGGCCCTGAACGTTATGATGTCAGTGGTTCCATCAACTATCAAGGGGCTCCCCTCGAAAGTGGGCGTATCACGTTCGTGCCTGATGCGGAAAAAGGGAACGAAGGTCCTGTAGGCTATGCCATGATCAAAGGGGGCAAGTATGATACCGGCGCGTCTGGCGGCAAGGGGACTGTCTCCGGGGCAATTCAGATCCTGATCACCGGCTATGACTTCACTGCAACCGGATCCAATGAAATCCGCCCGCCGTTGTTTGAAGATTACCAGGCGACGGCAGAAATCGACCCCGAACAGTCTGCAACCACCCTCGATTTCGATGTCCCGGCGACTGCTGCCAGCAAGAAGTAGACTGATTCGAAGGTGACTTTTCCGGAGCCGCTGGTTTCTTCGTTAACTTACTGCAGTACGGTCAACGAGTGAGCCAGGAAGTCAGCTGTTAACCGTTCATTGAGAAGCCGTCGTATTGCCAGTCCTTCATTTCAACGCCAATGGCATGGCCTGCGGGATCTAAATCATTCACATACCAGATTTGCCATTCCCTGGGGGATGCGTCGAGATCTGTAAAGTAGACACTGGTGAGGTTCATGTGTGAGAATACTTCTTCCGGTGTGGAACCATCGTCGAGTGGATCGATCCCCCGGAACATGGTCCGCGCGAGTTCCTGCTCGATTTCGGTGAAGCGGTCTTTTACCTGAAGCATGAAGCTGCGATGTTCGCTGGAAACAGTCTCTGGCCGGCCGCAAATCGTAAATGGGATTACCCTTTCTCCAGGTGGCAGAGTCCATGTGCCATCCCAGTCCCCACTGCCGACTGAGATCAATCGGCCTAAGTCGGCATCGTCATACTCTTCAGGCTGAAACCATTTCAGCAGATTAGAAAAGAATCCCATTATCTTTCTCCTTCCCACAGTTCCAGGAACTGGTACTCTGATTCAAATGGGAGCTTTCGGGCAGTCACCGGTAAATAATGTCTCGCTTCCTCAATGGTCCCAAAAAACTCAGTGCCAAGGCTGTTCTTCACACTTCCGCAGCGGGAAGCATAATCGAGATCGCGGTATTGAACGAGCATAAAACTCTGATCGGAGGAATATCCCGGCGGTGCTTTTAAGATTCGATAATACATGTCAGTCTCTCTTCTCATTCTATGATCGTGTACCTGATTTTACCCGATATTATATTATTTCAATGCGACACACCTTTGTACTCGTCCTGCCATTTGCAGCTTGAAAATTGCACGTTATCCACAGATCGTGTAGGCTCATATACAGGTAAACGCTTTCAATTCAAATTCATCCTGTAATCGGTGGAATCACTTATGCTGCTCAATTATCGGCTCCGTTCTCAATATCTCTGTTATTTTCTCACAGTCGCTGTGGCTGGTTTAGTTTCCAGTATGCTGTTATCTGCAGAGAAATATACGGAGGATCCGGGAAAAAAAGGGAATGGCAATTTTGTCATCGGGCCGAAATATCAGATTGCTCCCGATCTGACTGATCTGGGAAATCCCAAAGGAAAACATTTTGAATTTGAGATGCCTCTGGCAGACAGTAAGATCTTTCCCGGTACCGATAAGACTCTCGACCCGAAAAAGCCGGTGCGGAAAACACGCAAGATATTCGTCTACGTTCCCGCTGAGTACAAAGATGGCACGAAAGCGCCGATTCTGGTGACGCATGATGGGCCGAGCCGCATGGACCTGGTCTGCAATGCGTTGGACAACCTGACGATCTCCAAAGACCCCGCACGTCGACTGCCGGCGTTTATCGTGATTGGCGTCCAGAATGGCGGTAACGACGGGAAGGGGAGTGAGCGGGGTCTGGAGTACGATACGATGTCCGATCGCTATGCCCGCTTCATCAATGACGAAGTCCTGCCAGCGGTTCTTAACAACAAAGAGATCAAAGCTGCTTACCCCCATATTGCTTTTACCGACAATCCCTGGGGCCGGGCTACCATGGGCTGCAGTTCGGGCGGAGCGGCGGCGCTGACAATGGGCTGGTTCCGTCCCGATTTGTTCCGTCGCCTTATTACCTATTCCGGCACGTTCGTCGATCAGCAGGACGACGACGCCCCCGAAGAAGCAGAGTTCCCCCTGGGTGCCTGGGAATATCATTCCAGCATGAAGTTGATCGAAAACAGCGACAAGAAGCCGCTGCGAATCTTCACTCACGTCGCCGAAAACGACCTCCGTGCCAACGACCCGGAAGAAACTTATCACAACTGGGTGATGGCCAATAAGCGAACCGCCGCTGCCCTCAAGGCCAAAGGCTACGACTACCGCTACGTCTTCAGCAAAGGTACCCGGCACTGCGACCGCAAAGTCTTCGAACAGACTTTGGCTGACACCCTGATCTGGATGTGGCAGGGATATCATGCCGAGTGATTTGTTTGCAAACTACGAACAGTTCTAAAGGTACGATTATGGAAGGAAAAAAGGGTAGCCCCGAATGCAATTCGGGGTGAGCCCAGCGAACAGGAAACGGTCAGTGAAAGCTTGCTTCACGAGGAAAGGTTACTGGATTTGAAGTCTGACCGTTTTACATTGCTCAATTGTTACAGGTAATGCCGATGTCGATGCAACTCGATACGTGGAACAGATTGACAAACTCCGAGCGGGTAGATGCGGCGATCGCAGCTGTGAAAACGCTCCCCGTCCCTTTTGCCTATTCCGGCATCAGAACGTTTCAGTCGGGGGAGCAGAAAAATACCCTGGCGATCTTCACATACGATTGCGCGGAATTTGTCCTCATTCCCGGACAGACGCTCTCGCTGGGATTTACCTGGGAACGGCCTTTTCCGCTTACGGAAGAAGAAACAGAACTCTGGGAGATGGCCCGTGAGGAATTCGAATCTGAAATTTCCTTCGACGATTATCTGGACGAACTTTTGACGCCGTCGCGTACGGTCTCCCTCTCTCCCTTTCTTCTGGAGGCACAGGCCCGAATTCCCGGAAGGAAGCAGGTCCAGGACAATCCCCCCGCGTATGTAGAACCGGCAGTGCGTCATTCACAGATCAAAGCCGAGCTGGAATCCAAGGGGTTCCGGCTTCCCACTTCAGACGAATGGGAATATGCCTGCGGTGCAGGGGCCGGCACACTATTTCGCTGGGGTGATCATAGCCCACTCAACCGGAGCCCGTCTGCAGATCAGGACTGGTTGCATGCGCAACCCAATGCCTTTGGGTTAACAATCGCGAACAATCCCAGGAACTGGGAACTGGTGGAAGAACCCGGTGTCATGCGCGGCGGGGATGGCGGCGGAATGAGTTGTGGGGGAGTCTTACCGTATATGTTTGAGTGGCACCTGCTGGCAACGTCGTATTCATATCATTCTCAATCCGCTTTGGAAGATAAACCGATCTTCGGTGCGCATGTCCGTCGTACCGTCTCGGTTCAGCTCTGAAACGGCCTCTGTTTTATACCCGCGCATTCAAGTTTCAATGAGGGCTCTTGTCCTCCCGCAATGTTGTCATGTGAGAAAGCAACTGATGAAACCGAAGTTTTATAAATTTGAAGACCACTTTGAGGGGGTAGGCGTGGTCCCGCAACATCAGTCGATGGGGAGTGACTATGATTATGATGCGCCGGATTCCGTACACCAGCTGCCCTTCGATGGGTTACCCGACTTCGCGCCCAACTTTAATACAGTACTATTGGAGGACCGGGCGATCGTTACTGATCTGATCAGCTCGGCACCGATCCGGAACTGCGGCTGGCTGATCAGCGGGAAGTTCAAGTCGATCCTGGAGACGTTCACACTGCCACCACACCGGTTTTACCCGGTACCGGTTGTCCATCGTAGTACGGAGATTCCGGATTACTGGTGGTTGCAGTTGCCGCAACCCCCGGTGAGCATACCCCCCGAGGCAACCTGTGCCGAAGCGGAAGATCAAATTCTTGACTGTGAAGCTTTACATGACGTCGCCCTGTTCAGTCTTTATCGACCACCCCGTTTTACGGGATGTTATATGCGCAAAGAACTGAAAGCGGCGATCGAAGCAGCCGGAATCACGGGCTATAGACTCAGTACTCCCCGCCTGTTTCGTTAGGGGCATCCCTGACTTGAATATTACGATTGTACCAGATAGCGTGGTTGGGCTAATGGGATATCGCATGTTTGATTACTATCTGGACACTTTCCATGAGCAATTCTGATATAAAACCTTTCGAAGAACGAAACCAGACCGATCAGGCCCGTCGTAAACTCAAAAATCTGGCAAAGTCGTCCGGCATTGATCTCGAACTGATTACCGCCCTGGCCAATTTCACTTGAATTAAATAAAGGTGTCCGGAACCGAAACGGGGAACTGAATGTTTACATTCTGTTAGATCTGGGTTTTCTTAAGCAATGTCTTCTTCTTTTTTACCGTCGATGGAAGCGTCGAGTGACCAGGGGCCGGCGCCGCGGATGAGCAGGTAGATCGATCCTAAGAGCATGCAGAAGTCGGTGCGGGCTGCGTGGGCCATCTCCCAGAAGCCTGCGCTGGTGAGTTGGGGTAGTTTTGTCGTAATAATCGCGACCAGCATAATGGTGATGGTCGGCACAACAGCCAGGCGTGTCAGTAACCCCAGCACGATCAATGAGCCGCAGACGACTTCAAAGCTGGCTACGAAGTAGGCCAGAAACTCCGGTTCCGGCAGACCGATCTTGATGAAACGACCGACACCACGCGTCTCCGGGGTCAGGAACTTCTGAATCCCCTCAGACAGAAAGACCAGTCCCACCATCAGCCGGATCAATATGATGGAGGAGGACGCCGAGGAGTTCGAGAGCTTTTGGATTAGTTTCATGAGCGGGTTCTCTAATATGATTGAGCATTCGATTTGGAGGGAAGTCTACGGAATGTTTAAAACTTGGGGATGATTCTAAATCAAATACGCTCTGTCTGTCGAATTGCAGGTTGAATGTTTTTTTGTAGTGTACCAGTAAAGAGATCACCCAGAAAGAGCGGGGACCCTGATCACACTTTTCAAATTACAATCGGGTTCAGCGCTGCATCCACGAGTATCTGACCGCTGGCAAACAGGGTGACAATGGTCGCGACCAGAGTGGTCACATCAAACCGGCGAGAGCGGATTTCTGCGCCGAGCAGAATTGTTGCATACAAAAAGACTGGTAACGAGCAGAGCAGTACGATCAGGTAGGACAAGAAGAACAGACGGGTAGGAATTGAGACAAGCACAAGCATCAGGCAACCTCCTGCATACGCGCCCCAGAGAGTTACCCCGGGTTCCAGCCGACGGTCGCAGATCGATTGCCAGAGCAGTACCAGCGGCCCTGCCAGGAGAACAGAGAAAATGACTCGATTCAAGTTTCGGGCCGGAGTGAAATGCGATTCAGGTCTCTGCCCCAGCAGTATGTATGAGATGAGATACATGGCAGACAGAATCGCCACAGCAGTCATGATTCGCAGAAGAATGGATTTCAATTGTGTTGTGTCTGAAGCCACATCTTATCCCGTTGAAATTTAATTTGATATCACAGGAGAATGCTTATTGCGGTTCGCATATATAAATCATTTAGTTCATCGGCTCAGGTCATTTCAAACGGGTTCTTTCTGGATTGGTCCCCCAGGCAGGTGACAATCACCAGGCCGAACAGTGCGACGGCAAATAATTCTGGTAGAACGGTAATGGAGAGGATCGCGCCGAGAGCAAAAAACAAGAAACAGATGATAAAGCCGAATTCTCCGGGATATCCTTTGTCGAGGGCAGTGTAGACCGATCCGACAAGAAAACCGATTCCCAGCGCCCCGAATGCCAGTCCGATAAACGTATTGGAATACAGATCGTTATTTGATTGTTTATCCACTTTCTCCGGATACAGGAGCGCGCCAATACCCAACAGTACCAGGAAGGTAAACAGACTGTACAACAGGATTTGGTTTCCGCGACCGATCCATGGTTTCTTGCTTCCTTTGGAATTCACTGCGATCTGTTTTTCACTCAGTTCGTATCCTGTGGCATTTTCGAGGATGACACCTCTCAGGCGGGCCCCCTCCAGTTTGGCGCCAGTGAGGTCTGCGTTTATTAAATTATTCTCAATCAGTACTACATCCTGCATGTTGCTGTCCCACAGGTCAGCACCTCTCAGATAAGTCCATTTCATAGTGGCACCACTCAAGTTCGCTTCGACTAATGTGGCACCTTCCAGGTTGGCCTCCGATAAATCTGCACCACTTAAGTCAGCACATGAGAGATTGCAGCCTTTCATATCACAACCCACTAAATTGGCACCTTTCAGATTAGCACCACGTAAATCAGCGTTGACCAGGGTAGCGAAACTTAAATCTGCCACGGCCAAATTGGCATCAATCAGATTGGCGTTGTTTAGATCGGCTCGTCTCAAAAACCCATAGCTTAAATCGGTATCACTTAAGCAGGCCCCATTCAAACAGGCTTTATCTAAATTCAATTGCGTTAAAACCAGTTGGCTTAAATTTGCTCCGCTCATATCTGGTCTCACGAGAGTCGCTGCAGTAAAGTCCGTGTCCCTCAAATCACTGTTAATTAAATTAACCATGATCAGTGTGGCCCCATACAGGTTTGCTTTTCTCAAATTAGATTCACTGAGATTGACTTTATCCAGGAAGGAACGAGAAAGATTAGCTTCCTGTAAATCACTGTTGTTCAAATCACACTTATTTAATCTCGCGCAATACAGATTGGTATTCTGCAAATTGGCTTCACTCAGATCGACATTCTCAATAGTTGCCATTTCGAAATCTGCCTGACTTAAATCCGCTGCTTTCAGTTTTGTATCCTTCAGAAAAGCTTTTCTGAAATTAGCCTGACTTAAATCGGCTCCGTTCAAGTCTGTTTGATACAGCTTGGCACCTTTCAGGTCAAATTGAAGCTCCGGTGACTTTGAGCGAGCCACCTGAATCAGTTTCGCTCCCTGTTTTACGATCTCAACATGCTTCTTGTTTGCCATCGATGTCTTTTCTCAGATGCAGGGGAGGAAACCCCAAATAAAAATTGCGATAAACGGTTAGTAAGTCCAATTAATATGTACAGACCATGCTAGCATTCTATTAAATGAGTGTACAGAAGCTTTTCGCTGTGCCATCGATTACTCAGGTGCGCTCAGCTTCCAGGTGAACGGGGGCGGGACGACGTAGCCGTCTGCGAAGAGGGCGAACAGGATTGTGGGTGAGGGACTGGTCTGGTCCTGCTCTAGTTTATCGATTACCTCGGAGATCGAATAATCGACCGGTCTGGTCCAGGGGACTCGTCCCGCTGCAGCGACGCCGACGCAAAGGACCGGTTTGTTGTTAATATAAAGGACTGGCTCGCTGTCCGGGTCGGTGCCGTTCCAGTTACCGCTGGGATTTTTCACCCCCAGGGCACTAGTCAGGCCTGCCTCACGCTGGTCACTCAGTGTGACCGGCAAGCCGTTGTCCGCATGTTCATACAGATCGGGAAGAGAGCCCGTCAGCGCGCGGTTGCCGGGGGCGTCCCACGGTTCCGAATTTTGATAACCAGGCAGCGTCTCACTCACTTCTTCAGGTAGAAGCACACGCCAGCTGAGCAGGTTCTCGCCCGTTGATGTGTCCCTGATGTCATCTGGCAGTGACCCATGTCGCTCTTGATAATTATGGAGCGCCAGCCCCAGCAATTTCATCGTGTTTTTGAGCGGGGGAGTGCCGTTATAAGGTTCAAGTCGAGTCTGACAATAGCGCAAGAACTGATCAAATGCCACAACCAGAACCAGGAGCATCAGCATTGTGTAACCGATTTTCTTGCGAAGTGGTGAGTTTGTCATCAGGGAGCCCTCGGCGGAATCGGGGAGCATATAATGCTTGTAGAGAGCTCATCATTACAGGAAAATCAACGGAGAGCAAATTTATTTTCAGCTGGCTGCAATTCCACTTAAACATTCGAGACCAGAGATGATTCAGATTCACACCACCTGCCATCAACGTATCGCTGCTTTGACATTTCTCTGCCTGCTGGTGCTTCCGGGGTTCAGCGGATGCAGCCAGGAATCCCCTTCGCCGGTCTCAGAAGTCGTTGCGACGGAGGCGACTCAGAACAAGACAGGAGAGATCAGACTGGCGCAGGTGTATGAGGTCCTGCAGCAGAAGAAGTTCGTCGACCTGACGCATGCTTTCGAGCCGGGGATTCCGCACTGGCCCGGTTTTCCCGATGAGAGTGTGAAGACCATTTACTGGTACGACAAACGGCCCGATACGCTCGGATCGGGCTTTTTCGCGCAGATATACTGTCATGTCGGTCAGTGGGGGACACACGCCGATCCGCCTGCGCACTTTGTCAAAGGGGGGCGCACGCTGGATGAGATTTCTGTCAAAGAGATGATCATGCCTCTGGTCGTGTTTGATGTGCATGCAGCGGTCGAAAAAAATCCGGATTACACGATCACGATGGACGATGTCCGCCAGTGGGAGGCGCAACACGGCCCGGTCCCAAAAAATTCGTTTGCGGTGATGCGGACCGACTGGTCGAAACGCTGGCCCGATCAAAGTGCCATGCATAATAAAGACAAAAACGGTGTGGCCCATTATCCGGGCTGGAGTCTGGACGTGCTCAAGTATCTCTACGAAGTGCGCGGTATTACTGCTTCCGGCCATGAAACGACTGACACCGACCCCGGCATCGCGACCACCAAAGATGAATATTCCCTGGAAACCTACATCCTGAGTCAGGACCATTATCAGATTGAACTGCTCACGAACCTGGATCAACTTCCCGAGGCAGGGGCTCTGGCTGTGGTGACATTTCCCAAGCCCAAGGGAGGTTCGGGTTTTCCGGCACGGGTGTTTGCGATCCTGCCGTGAATGATCAGGCACTTCTACTCTGTTTTCTTCCCCGATCGGGTCTGGAACTGCCATTCGTCTTTCGGGTCGAATTGTTGCTGGCAGGGTTTGCCCTGGAGCCAGACGCGGGCGTTTTCGTTTCGGCGGAGGTAGGTGTCCCAGAAGGCGGTGGTGACGGCCAGGATCTCTTCATGGTATTTGGGATTGCGACGATAACGGCCCGGGCGTTCGTTGCCATCAGCAAAGGCGGAGTGCGGGGCTTCGATGAGGACGAGTTCGTATCTGTCGATCGTGTCGGGCAGGCCCTGGTAGACTTTACGGCGGTCTTCGACGGTCGTGTCGTTGATGGGGGAAGTGTCTTTGGTGCCCGTCAGCAGCATCCAGGGAATTTTGACTTCGCCAAACGAGAGCGCGGGGTCGGTTCTGCCTTGTGTACTGGGGCTGAACATGATGGCGGCTTCGATGCGGGGGTCGGTAAACCGCTGGCCAACGAGCCGCCAGGCCTGGCCGCTGACTCCCTGGGTGGTGACCGCGCCATAGGAATGACCGGACATGCCGATGTGCTGCAGGTCCAGTTTTTTGTGGAACTGACTTGTGGAGTCGTTATTCCACAGCGCCAGTTGATCGAGTACGGCAGAGACATCCTGGTAGCGGTCAACCGTATTCTGCACCGTGGTAGCTGCTTTCATCGCTTTGAGTCGTTCGAGGAGGGGCGCCTGTTTCCAGACCGCTTCATCGCTGCCGGCATGCTGCATGTAGACGACAACATAACCGCGGGCCGACCAGTGTTCTCCCAGATACTGGCAGCCGGTTCGGGAACCGCCCAGACCATGGCTGAACAGCACGACCGGAGCCGCCTGTTTCTGTGCGGGGAGGTAAATTCGCAGGGGAATGTTGCGATCCCGGTTTTTGTCCCGCATCGTAATGTCGATCGGTTTCGATGAGCCGTTTTCTGTGGTTTTCAGGGGATTGTAGGGTTCTGCCAGTGCGGAATTGTGGTCGAGCAGGAGCAGACTGGCGGTCAGAAACAGACAGAGTGACAGAAGTTTCATGGGTTCATCCTGCTTTTACTGGTCGCTTGATGAGCGACTTGAATTCGACAATGATTATTGAGTATCGGCGCTCGAAACGCTGGCAGTGAAAATGGGAGATGCTTATTTAACACCTGGTAATGATCAGCGTGTCGTTTGATTTTATGCGATCAGGCTTGAAATGCGAAGGAAATTCTGTGTTCACACAGATAAGGTTACCGCAAAAACAGGCGATAGACGGGGTTGGCTGTTTCATCGACGTGGCGGTAACCTAATGTGGCGAGGAAGTCCTGGAAGTCCGGCAACTCGTCAGCGGGGACCTGGATACCGACCAGGATGCGTCCGAAGTCGGAGCCCTGATTACGGTAATGAAACAGACTGATATTCCAGCTGGGATGCATGTGCGAGAGAAACCGCATGAGTGCGCCGGGGCGTTCGGGGAACTCGAAGCGGTAGAGCCGTTCATTGCCGACGAGGGGACTGCGGCCGCCCACCATGTAGCGGAGATGGTCTTTGGCCAGATCGTCGTCGACCAGGTCGAGGGCGACGAATCCCCGGGAAGCGAAGTCGTCTGTGATTTCCGGAACTTCGCTGCGATTACGGATCGACAGGCCGACCAGCACATGGGCTTCACGTTCATCACAGATACGATAACTGAATTCGGTGACACTCCGCTGACCGACAATTTCACAGAACTGTTTAAAACTGCCCCGTTCTTCGGGGATGGTGACGGCAAACAGAGCCTCGCGTTCTTCCCCGACCTCGGCCCGTTCGGCGACAAACCGCAGGCGGTCAAAATTCATATTAGCGCCGCAGGTGATGGCGACCAGATCCTGTCCCTGCAGTTGCTGCTGTGCGACATACTGTTTCATCCCGGCAATGCCCATGGCACCGGCGGGTTCAAGGATGCTGCGTGTATCTTCAAAGGCATCTTTGATGGCGGCACAGACGGCGTCGGTATCGACGGTCACAAAGTCGTCAACCAGTTCTTGTGTCAGGCGGAAGGTTTCCGTGCCCACCAGTTTGACGGCGGTGCCATCGGAGAAGAGTCCGACATCGGGCAGGGTGACGGGGTGACCCAATTCAATGGACTGCAGCATGGCGTTGGAGTCAGCCATCTGCACGCCGATGACTTTGATTTCAGGACGCACGGCTTTGATGTAAGCGGCCACTCCCGAGATGAGACCACCCCCGCCGATGGCGACAAAGACGGCGTGAATGGGATGCTGGTGCTGGCGGAGGATTTCCATGCCGACCGTTCCCTGACCGGCGATGACATCGGGATCGTCAAAGGGATGGACGAAGACGTACTGATGCTTTTTCTGAAGTTCGAGTGCGTGCAGGTAGGCATCGGAATAGCTGTCCCCGCAGAGGATGACCTGGGCCCCCAGGGCGCGGACCGCGTCGGATTTGAGTTCGGGAGTGGTCACGGGCATGACAATATGCGCCTGGCAGCCGAGCTGACGGGCACTGAGGGCGACACCCTGGGCATGGTTTCCGGCGGACGAGCAGACGACGCCACGCTCGAGTTCGGCGGGTGTCAGTCGCGACATTTTATTGTAGGCACCACGGAGTTTGAAGCTGTGGACCGGCTGTTTGTCTTCGCGCTTGAGCCAGATCTTGTTTCCCAGTCGGTTTGACAGTTTTTCCGCTAGTTCCAGCGGGGATTCTATGGCGACATCATAGACGCGGGAATTGAGAATTCTCTGCAGGTAATCCAGCAAACGTGTTTCCATGAAGTGTGACTTTTACAGCAGGGGGTCGTTAATCGTAAAGTGTTTCTTATCTGACAAAGCGGAACCGTGCAGGTTCAATATGTCTACAGTCTGGTTCTATGTGTTCATCTGCATGCAGTTGGTTGAGATCCGTTAGAATACAGGTAAATTCAATATTAAGCCAGTGTGCTGTTAGCGAGTTGCGTTTGGGATCTGATTTGCCGGGGTGGGAGAGTTGATTCTGCCCTGTGAAACGATCATTCAGTTTCCTGTTCGCTGCGCTCGTCCCGGATGTGCATCCGGGATCATTCTTTTCTTATTTTTTATTGTGAAAGGGACCTGACATGGTAGATCTCAAACAGTGTTTCCATTTCGAAAGAAGGAATTTCTGGCTCAAGTATTATGATGCCCTGCTGTTTCATACGACAGGATTTTCTTCAGCGGCGCGGGGGTGTCAAGGGGGGCGGCATCAAAGGGTACGGCGATATTTGTTGATACGGGTACGATACTGGTATGAGCAGTGGTGGTGCCGGAACGAAAGGCTGCGATGTGCGGCGACCCGCAGGGTTACATCACGAATGGGTGTGGTTTCAGGCAGTGCAAATCTGGAAAAAACAGGCTGTATTGCAGTGAAGAATCAGAACAAGTGTCGTGTGTTTCAGTGCACTGTAAACTGGGCACGCGCGCGACTCGGTTTAACACTTAACGCCAGCGGCGCGGCGGGGTCAAGTCGAATATTCTCAGTTGGAGAAGGCTGAACAGGGGTGGGCTGATAGCGACTGATGACTGATTTACAGAGGTGTTGCTATCGGGCAAGATTGCATCAGCGAGTATCGAACCCGCTTGATTGGGTCGTGTCTTTTTGCTCAAATTTCATTGCGTTTAAACGATATGTGATCCTGCGAAAAACGCCGGTTGAGTGTTGGTCGTCTGCATCTTCCGAATAAAGCGGGAAAGTGCGAATGAGGCTTGTGTCAGTCAGCGAGTAGTGATCTTTACCGCGGTGTTCTGCTCTATCTGTGAGTTTGGGAATCTCAATCTTTTTAAGAAGTGTCTGGTTGTCTGATGAATAAGCCAGCAGCGATTCTCCGGTTGATTCATCTTCGAAAAAGATAAACAATTCGGGCATTCCATCCTGATCGAGGTCTCTGGCTTCGATATGGGATATGAGTCCGGTCACTGTTTCCCGGATCCTTACTTCTGGATGGCGTGCTGATGACGCTGTGAGTATGAATGAATTTCCAAAGTGAATTCCAGGCGATGAAATTCGAAAGACGATTCCCTGTGATTTGATAATCTGTCTGAATGGAGCACCCGGATTGAGTCGATACTTAGTGGCTTGTTCAAAGGCGTATGCCCGGGCCAGCAGTTTTCCATCTTCCCCCTGTTTTCCAATGAATGTGACTCCGATGGGAGAACCGTCTTCATCCAGACCAAGGGGAATTGTAATCGCCGGGTAACCCGCGGTGGCGTACAGGGGAGACTGATCATTGGCCAGGCTGACAATCAGGTCGATCTCATTCTCGGTAAAGATCTTTTCAAGTATGTCGGCCGTCTGTTTTCGAAGTTGCAGCCCCAGTTGCTGATACTGGTTTGCTAACTCATCTTCACTGGCGCCCACGCGGTTGGCGAATTCACCTGTCAGGCTGCAGCCATAACTGACCAGCAGTTGGCCGAAGGGGATGCGAATCTCGGACTGTTGTTCGTTATAATTTCTCAGATCAGCGAGAGAAGCGACGGGGACTCCGGCATTGATGAGATAGCCAATCGTATCCTGGGCGAGACCAATAAAAATCAGTCGGCTTAAGGATTTGAGTTCATCGGAAGGGAGCTGTATTGTCTTGGATCGGGCGTGCGATTTCTGCAGTCCCTGATCAATCCGCTGCATGATTGTGTATTGTTCAGATAAGAATTCCCAAGGAAGAGGAGGGGGAGAAGACCAGAGAATCTCATCCCGCAGAACGCCGACTGACACGTCTTGCAGCGCATCTCTGTTTAACAGTGGCAGATATGCAACGGCTTTTGTATCGATTATTTCCAGCATAATCGCGGCATCAGTGACATTTCTGGTAATGGGACCGGCGGAATCCTGAAAGCGGACCAGCGGGATGATACCTCTGCCACTGACCATTCCCAGGCTGGGTTTCATGCTGACGCATCCATTCTGGGAAGCGGGTGAAATCAATGAGCCTGACGTTTCCGTACCGATACTGGCCGCCGTCAGATAAGCAGTGGTCGAAATTGCGGATCCGCTGCTGGAACCGGAGACTTCCAGACCTGGATGGTAAGGATTGACGCCGGCACCACTGACAGCATTGGCGCCCGTCGGATCCATTGTCAAAGCACCTGCGAATTCAGACAGACTGGCTTTTCCCAATATGACAGCACCGGCAGAACGCAGGCTGGTCACCAGCTCTGCATCCTGTTCCGGACTGTGATGGAGCAGGATTTCTGCACCACCTGTCGTATGAAGGGGCGACTTTGTATCGATATTATCTTTGAGATTGATGGGGATGCCGTGCAGTTGACTATGTATGATGCCTTTAGCTCTCAAGGCATCTGCTGCTCGGGCTTCTGATAATGCATTGGGATTCAGCTCGATATAGCTCCGCAGTTTCTCGTCATAACGCTGAATTCGATCGAGAAAAAAGAGCGTGAGTTCTTCCGAAGTCAGTTTGCCCGTTTGCAGCGCTGCCTGAAGATCCAGAATGGTTGCGTCCCTCAGTTGTTCCTCGATTTCTGCGGCGCGAGTCTCCGAAAATTGATCCAACGATTTTTGAAAAGGCGTCAAGTCGAGTTTTCGTAAACGTGGAGTGTTGTCTTCGTCGGCAAACAGTCTGTCCGACAAAGAAAATATTATCAGAATCAATAAAACGCCATAGATCCTGCCGCGGCGATTCATACAATCTTCCCTCTCAATCAGTGAGAACGATCCCAGGGCGAGCAAGATCAGTTACATACTGATTGACCGACGTGTGAACTGGTACATGCTACCCTGATAAAAAACATACTCCAAGACAGAGCATCATACTTCAGAAAAACCTTCTTCGTAATTCGTAAGTTAACCCCTGAAAGCAGAATATTGAGTTATTGCTTTGCAAAAATGGCGTTCCAGAGCGTTTTTTTTGAGTCCTCGTTGAGTGTCCAGTTCAATCGGAGTTCTCATCGGAGGGGAGAGGATGTAAGCGAGGTCACCATTCCCGTGTCCGAATCACATTAGAAAACCGCTCTGAAACTGAACTGTCTGGGGTATGTAAAATACATCTTAATATACACTTATGATAAATCGGTGTGGTCAGCGTTTTTTTGAACATTGGATCTATTTCTAAGAAACAAACAGAAACGCGATTTTCCTGACAGCGACTCTCTTCGAGCAAAATCCTAAGTTATCCCGATAACATATTGTTATGTCGCTACATTACGATATAATAATGCAGCAGGAAAGAAAGTAATGACAAATCATTCGTCTGTTGCCTGCGAAACAGACAATCTGGATAAATCGGAACACTGTCATGGTGTATATTCTGGCTGGTTCTCTGCTGATTGGATTGACCTTAGGTCTGCTAGGGGCAGGAGGGTCCGCGATCACTGTTCCGGTATTGATTTATCTGGTGGGCCATGGGACTAAAGAATCTATCACTGAGTCAATGGCAATAGTGGGGCTGATTGCAGTTGCAGCAGCAGTACCCTATGCCAGTTCAAAGCAAATAGACTGGCGTAGTGTTCTCTTTTTCGGGCTTCCCGGGATGCTGGGAACATTGGCAGGGGCCTGGCTTGGTGGAGTGGCTGCAGAAGCCGTTCAACTGGTCGTTTTTGGTGGTGTCTTACTGGTCGCAGCTTTGATTATGCTCAGAAAGCCAGGAAAAACGGGTGCGCGATCTGGAGAACCGCCTCAGCGATCACCCGCATGGAAAATTGGACTGGAAGGCATCGTTGCGGGGATCGTGACAGGTTTTGTCGGAGTCGGAGGCGGTTTTCTGATCGTGCCGGCGTTGGTGATCCTCGGAAAACTTCCCATGCGTCTGGCGATCGGTACCAGTCTTGTCATCATTGCTTTCCAGGCCGCGGTCGGTTTTACAAAATACGAGTTCTATCTGGTGGCAAATCATATGTCGGTCGACTGGCAGACAATTCTGATTTTCACTGTCGTGGGCATCATTGGCAGTATCATCGGCCGCCACATTAACACCCGTCTGAACCAGCAAAAGCTGAAATCGGTATTTGCTGGTTTTCTGCTTTTACTGGGAGGGTTCGTCATAGTTCATGAAGGTGGTAAGTATCTGCAGGCTTCAGTGCCTGACTCAGCCCCTTCTGGACAAATTCATACGAAGATGATTCAAACTACAAGTCTCACATCAGTTTACAATAATATAGGAGAAGAGTGATGTTACTGAAATATTTCTATGATCCGAAACTTGCCCATGCTTCTTATCTGGTAGGGTGTCAAAAAACTAAAGAAGCAGTTGTCGTTGATCCGGGTAGAGATATCGATCAGTACCTGGAAACAGCCCGACGCGAAGGAGTCAAACTGACGGCGGTCGCGGAAACACATATTCACGCTGATTATGTATCCGGAGCGCGTGAACTGGCTGATCGTGTGGGGGCGAAGTTGTATGTATCAGATGAAGGCCCCGCAGAATGGAAGTATGAATATGCAAGTCAGTATAAATCGCAATTGCTGAAAGACGGCGATACGTTCCTGATCGGAAATATTCAATTTCAGGTGTTGCATACACCGGGGCATACTCCCGAAAGTATCTCGTTCCTGCTGACAGACCAGGGGGGCGGAGCCAGTGAGCCAATGGGGATCTTTACCGGTGACTTTGTTTTCGTGGGTTCAATTGGTCGACCTGACCTGCTGGAAGAAGCAGCTGGAATTAAAGGGAGTGCAGAAGCAGGAGCGCACCAGTTATATCATTCTGCGGAACGGTTCAAACACCTGCCGGATTATCTGCAGGTCTGGCCGGCTCATGGTGCAGGGAGTGCCTGCGGGAAAGGGCTGGGGGCAATTCCTTCTTCTACGGTGGGCTATGAAAAACGATTTAATCCAGCACTTCAGTATGATGACGAGGTAGCTTTCGTACAATATATTCTGTCTGATCAACCGGAAGCACCGAAATATTTTGCTGTCATGAAGCGTGTAAACAAGGAAGGCCCCGGCATCATCGGGAAGGCCGGTCTGCCTGAGTTTCTGGACTCAGATCGCATTGGGAAAATTCAGAATCAGGCGACGATACTTGATCTTTCCCCTTCAAAAGAATTTTCTCAAGCTCATGTGCCGGGCACAATGAATATTCCGCTTTCGATGCTCGCAGGCTGGGCCGGCTGGCTTGTAGACTACTCGAGGCCTGTGTATGTCATCACGGAACCTGATGAATTAGCAGAGGCGGTACGTGTCTTACAGAAAATTGGTATTGATGAACAGTTGCAGGGCGCATTTCGACGTGCTGAGATCCTGGCTGACGGGTTGGCGACTGAAAACTATCCAGTTGCTTCCCCTGCTGAGCTGGCTCCACGTATCGAGGCGAATGAAGTCCACTTGATCGATGTGCGTACCGACGCGGAATGGAATCTCAGCCATATTCCTCAGGCAGAACATCGTTTTCTGGGTCGTCTTCCAGAACAATTGACTGAAATTGAACATTCCAAACCGGTTGTCGTGCAATGTCAAAGTTCTGCGCGATCGGCGATTGCCGCCAGTATTCTGCAGGCAGCTGGAATGGATGTCATCAATCTGTCAGGAGGATTCCAGGCATGGCTGGCAGCCGGTTACTCTTCCACTTCGATGGGGCAGGATCAGGTTACCTGCAGTCCCGGCAGTAAGAAAGCCTGTTCTCTGGAGAAATAAGAATGAATTCGTTCCTGGTTTTACTGACAATCATCGCAATATGGATTGTGTTTCATATGTATCTCCTGCCTCGTTTCGGAGTCAAAACATGTCTATTCCAATGCTGTCGCAGACCGGCCCCATCTCCGGCAGAAAAGTCCGGGGACAGAAGGCGGAATCAGTCGAAGACTGACCACTGCGATGACTGAACCCTGTTTCCTATCGACGTCTAGCGGAGAACAAATATGATTTCCCACATCAGTGAAAATATCCAGAAACCTGACCAGGCAACAAATGACTCTGATCAGGTGATTCACCATCAGGTTGTAATTGTTGGAGGAGGGACAGCAGGCATCAGTGTTGCTGCCCAACTTACCCGCGGCTGGTCGAACCAACTTGATGTGGTCATTGTGGACCCTTCTGACAGTCACTATTACCAGCCCGCGTGGACACTCGTCGGCGGGGGCACCTTTCGTAGGGAAAAAACACGACGTGACGAAGCGTCTGTCATACCCCGCAAGGCGAAATGGATTCGTGATGCGGTGGTCAAATTTGAACCACAACAGAACTGTCTGCGAACTCGTGATGGAAAAACCATTCAATACGATTACCTTGTCGTTTGTGCTGGCATTCAGATTCAATGGGATGACGTCAAGGGATTAAAAGAAAATCTGGGTCACGCAGGAATCTGCAGTAACTATTCCTTCGAGTCTGTCGGCAGTACCTGGGATAACATCAGTCATTTCAAGGGGGGAACGGCAATCTTTACGCAGCCCGTCACTGGTATTAAATGTGGTGGTGCTCCGCAAAAGATCTGTTACCTGGCAGACGATTATTTTCGTCAGCAGGGAGTGAGGGAGAAGACAGATATCATCTTTGTCTCTGGAACCAGTAGTCTGTTCGCCGTCGAGAAATACCGGAAGGTTCTGGAACAGGTTGTTCAACGCAAGAATATTGAGACCCGCTTCAACCAAAATCTGGTCGCAGTTTCAGCTGACACGAAAGAAGCGATCTTTCGAGACACGGAAACAGGAGAGGAGAGTTCAATCAGTTATGATATGATTCATGTCACTCCTCCCATGGGACCGCCGGCGTTTATCTCGGAAAGTTCTCTTGCTGATGAGAAGGGCTGGGTCGACGTCGATCAATACACGTTGCAGCACGTGCGGTTTCCCAATGTATTTGCGTTGGGAGACAGCAGTAATCTGCCGACATCAAAAACAGCTGCTGCCATTCGCAAGCAGGCTCCTGTGGTAACCAGAAATCTGAAGTCACTAATCGCGGGTAAACCGCTGACGGCCAGGTATAACGGTTACACATCCTGCCCACTGGTCACCGGCTACGGAAAACTGGTTCTGGCTGAGTTTGATTATGACAAGCTTCCCGATGAAACGTTTCCGTTCAATCAGGCTAAGGAACGCTGGAGTATGTGGCTGCTGAAAAAATATCTGCTGCCATTATTGTACTGGAGAGGCATGCTCAAAGGGCGGGTTTGAAAGCTTTGAGCTGACTGATAATTGTACGAGAACTGAAATGATAATAGGGAGGAAACAAATGAAGACACCACTGCTGCGAAATGGAATGTTAGTGATCCTGATCTGTGTGCTAGCCGGTTCGGCTCTGGCTCAGCGAGGACCAGGCGGACGGGGGCCCGGTCGAGGTAAAGGAGGTCACGGGCAAGGGCATGACCGCGATCATGTTGACTTTCGTTATCTGCTGACCAATCATCAGAAAATCAAACGTAATGTACGAGAACTGCCTAACGGCGTCCAGACGTTAACGGAATCAGACGATCCACAGGTTGCTGCCAAAATCAGGGAACACGTCTACTGGATGAAAGAACGCATTGAAAAGAAACAGCCCATTCGGATGCGGGATCCACTGTTTGCAGAAATATTCAAACATGCCGCGCAAATTAAAATGGTCACCGAGAATACTCCTAATGGAGTTCGGGTAGTGGAAACTTCTGAGGATCCCTATGTTGTGAAGTTGATTCAGGAGCATGCGAAAACGGTTTCCCAATTTGTAAAACGTGGTTTTCCCGAAGCGATGAAAAATCATCCTGTACCCACGACGCAGAAGGAAGCGAAAAAACCGGAATACATTCATCCGAACATTCAACAGTACGGGAAAGTGGTTCAATTACCAAACGCTGCCCAGCAGCCGCGGGCTGAAAGTAAACTCTGTGTCGATCTGACCAGGGGAGGGGCAGCTGACCAGTTGAATCCATCCATTGAGAAAATCGCGCGGTATGTCAATATTTATGAGGGAGCGGGTAAATCACCGGCCTCGGTTCAAATCGCCGTCGTTCTGCATGGAGATGCCACCTTGTGTGCCTTAAACGATGACGCTTATGCAAAACGGTTCAAAACAGAAAACAATCCGAACCTTGACTGTTTACACGAACTCCACGAGGCAGGGGTTTCGATTTATGTCTGTGGTCAATCACTGATCGGAAAGGGAAGTCAGCCGGAAGATGTGGTCGTGTTTGCGGATGTTGCGGTTTCTGCATTAACATCACTGGTCAATCTGCAGGCAGACGGATATGCATATATCCCTTTATTGAAATAACGTTTTGTATTACTTCTTACAGATCATGGATTTGCCTGAGTATATAATCGCGAGATGAAGCGTGCAGGATGCGGCGGCTCATTGCATTTTGTTTCGGTTATGATTTTCGGGTTAATATAAAGCGAGATTGTCATGCGTCATTTTGGAGGTGTTATTCTCTTTGTCCTTTTCACAGGATTTTACCTGCTGACTGCGTTGTTTGCAGATACGCAAGAAAAATTAACTGAGGAGTACAAAGTACCTGCCGCATATCCTCCCCGTGAACTGGGTGAGATCATCAGGCTTGGGCGCGTGATCGTTGAGCAGACGAACGTGCATCCGCTCTCGAAAGACTATGTTGGTAATTCCCTGACCTGCAGTTCCTGTCATCTTAACGCAGGCACTGACCCGCGTGCAGCTACTTTTCTGGGAATTGCCACTGCATATCCTGCCTGGTCTCCTCGTGAAAACCGGGTGATCACCCTGGAAGACCGCGTGTTGAACTGTTTCATGCGCAGTCAGAATGGAATACGGCCTCCTCTGGGAAGTAAAGTATCTATTGCGATTACCGCTTACATCACATGGCTTTCGACAGGTAATGCGATCAAAATGAATCATGAAATACCGTTGGGCCCTAATCATGTCAAGCCTCTCAGGATTCAACCCGAACTGGCTGATACGAAACGCGGGGCGACTTTATATGCGAATCAGTGTGCCGACTGTCATGGAAATGAGGGAACCGGAACGGAAGAGGGACCGCCCGTGTGGGGTGAGAAATCGTATAACATGGGAGCGGGATTGAGTCGTAACGATAAACTGGCCTCCTGGCTGAAAGTCGCGATGCCCCCTGATGATACTAATCTCTCGGAGCAGGATGCGCTGGATATTGCCGCTTATGTAAATTCGCATGAACGGCCTCGATTTCTGCTTAAGGAGCATTTGCCGGCTGTGGAACGAATGGGGATCTATGACTGGCAGAAATAGTAATCAGGTCGCAGGAGCTGCATTTTAAGCCTTCGAAGCAGGTATGATCAGCAGATTGAGTTCAGTGATGATGAAGCAACGGGAAGAAGTCAGTTGTTTTTTGCCACTGGTTGATTAGAGCCGGGATACAGCCAGCCTTTCAGTATCCAGCTTAATAGGGGAATCATAACCCAGGTCATCAGAGGGACTGTGATGGTAGTGGTAATCGCAGAGGCGAGCAGAAAATGCAGTTCGCTCATGTAAGGGCGGATGAGATTGATAATGGGGATGACGGTAACATATACGGAAATCCACACGATGATCGCGATTTTATATTTGGGAGGATGCTCGACCTGCTGTTGTTCGTCATGATGTGTCAGTTCAAACCAGGTTTCCAGTCCTGTATTATGTGTGATTGCGGGAGGGCAGTGTTCCAGTGCATGCAGCCTGGAAATCCAGTACTCACGTTCCGGCGAATTCTTCCAGCGTTCCAGATTCTCCAGTTGATCGAAACGCAATACAATCTGATAAGTGGGTTTCCGGATGGATTCCTGTTTCAGGACCGTGGTTCCCATATGGCCGGGGAATTTGAGTGAAGCCTGAATCGTATTTGTCAGAGTTTCTTCCCACTCTTTTTGATTTCCGGGAGCAGGTTGCGCTGACACGACCATCGTTACAGGATCAGAATTGGTTGCGCGCATCGAAATATGGCTTTCATGGAATGTAAATTGCTTATTTTATTACCTGTCAAATGCGATTTCGTTTATGCCATCAGAGCACGGTTAAGTCGCCTTTATTATAGCAGTCACATAACAGGTTCATTGGGGTTTCAAAAAATAAAACGGTAAAAGATCAATACAAAACAGCTTAGGAAATCTGTTGCAGCCAGGTATATAAACTGGTTACAAAAATTGTCTATACAACATTTAAAATATCTGATAATGCATGTCTGTAATCCCGATAATATTTAGAGAGGGACTGTAGGACGGACTCTCTTACAATTTAGATAGCGCCAGGATTGTAAAAAGTGCAAGCGAAGGGTGGAAGGATTCACACAATGAACTGTCTGTCACGTAAATCAGGGGTTGCTCTGCTGGTTCTGGGGTTAGTATCGCAGGTTGGATGCGCTTCGATGAACCATACCGAAGCAGGTGCCGCTCATGGTGCGGGGATTGGTGCTATCACCGGTGCGATTATCGGGAATTCTTCCGGTAACGCCGGGGCAGGTGCCCTGATTGGTGCTGCAACGGGAGGACTGGCGGGCAGCCTGATCGGAAATGCAGAAGATGCTCGAGAAGAACGTGACGTAGCCATTGCCCAGGCCAATCACGAACGGATGGCCCGTGCAGCGATTCACAATAACGATGTACTGCAGATGGTTCACAGCGGTGTAAGTGACTCGGTCATCATGGGCGCCATTCGCAGTCGGGGTGGTGCCTTCGATTTGAGTCCTCAGAGCATTATTGCGCTTAAACAGCAGGGGCTCAGCGATCCGCTGATCGAATTCATGCAGCAGCACAACTATGTGAGTTCAACACAGCCTGTGGTAGTCAAACAGGCGCCAGCGGTTGTCAGTTCGCCATCTGTCGTTTTCGTTCGACCACGTCCGCGGCCACGTTATGTTCGACCACGTTATGGCGTCCACAGTCACTTTCATTTTTAACGGTTTAGCTTCACGACCTGCGGGGCTTTATTCTTCCAGTCCACGGTAAGCCACAAAATCGCCTGCCCATCCTGGCTGCCTGTCGCTACAAATCGTCCATTCGGAGAGAAATCGACTGAAGTGACACCCTGTGCATGGCTACTGAGTGTCAGGATCTCTTTTCCTGTATCGGTATCCCAGAGTTTAGCCGTGCCATCATCACTGGCAGTAAAGGCGCGGCTGTCATCAGGTGAAAATACCACCGATGCCACCGGTGCAGTATGACCGGAGAGGACTGTTTTCTTCGCGGTATCAATATCCCAGATGATCGCTGTATTATCCTCGGAACCGGAGATCAGACGTTTGCCATCATGGGAGTAAGCAACCTCACGCACAGGCCATTCATGTCCTTTGAATGTTTTGATTTTCTTACCGGTTTCTGCATCCCACATGACCAGGGTTTTATCGTCTGAAGCGGTTACGATCTGTGAGCCATCGGGTGAGAAAATCGCACTTTTCACATGGGTACCTGATTGATCCAGGCTCCGCAGCATGGCCCCACTTTCGGCATTCCAGATTTTTGATGTACCATCCTCACTTGAAGTGAGGATGCGTTTTCCATCCGGGGAGTAGCGGACCGTGTTGACATAACCATTATGTTTCTGTTCCAGTTTCTTTTCCGCCTGGCCTGTCTGAGTATTCCAGATTTTAGCAGAATTGTCCCAGCTGCCAGTCACGAGCCATTTCCCATCAGGTGAAAAGGCTGCGGAAGCAACGACACCATGTGGGTGAAATGCCATCACCTGCTGCGCAGTCACATCGTTCCAGAGCCGCGCATCACGTCCGCCGACTGTCAGAATCGAATTATGATAAGGTGAAAAGATGGCAGTCCACAGCATGCCTCCCCTGGTACGAAAATCCAGAAACGGCTTCAGTTGACCATTCTTTCCAGGGATTCGCAGTTCTGCACCGGTTTCCAGAGCCCAGAGCTGAATCACCCGCTGCTGCACGTTGGCGGTCAGAAGTCGTTTGTTATCCTGTGAGACACTGACTGAGTTAATCAAGCCATTCACAGGTTGAATGGTCCGCGTGACTTTCGAACTCGCAAGGTCCCAGATTCGTACCAGTCCGTCAGCACAACTTGTCGCGGCCTGTTTACCCTGGTCAAAAATGGCCATGGACAGGATGGCATCGGGATGTTTCAGAATCTGAGCCTGATTTTCTTTACCTGACGCAACATCCCAACTGCCGACCGTGTTGTCTCCGCTGGCTGAAAGTACCGTTTTACCATCAGGCAAAAAGTCTAATGCTGTGATTCGTCGCGTATGCCCAGACAGTTTATGTAATAATTTACCAGCTTCCACATCCCAGAGCATGCAGTGCCCGCGTGCATCTCCACTGACGCAGTATTTTTTGTCAGGTGAAATGGCGACAGCACTTACTTCAGAATGATGCCCGGAAAGTTCTTTCAAAAGTTCTCCTGTCGCGATATCCCAGATACGAACCGTTTTTTCATCACTGCCTGTAACCAGCAGTTTTGAATCAAACGAAACATCAATGGCAGCACTGCGACCGGTGTGCTCAAACCGTTTGTGTTCGGTTCCTGTCTGGATATCCCAGATGCGGACGGAATTATCAACGGCTGCCGTGGCAAGTCGTTTGCCATCAGGCAGGAAGACCGCACTCGAAGCCAGAAACGCGTGCCCTTCGGTAAACTCTTTGTTGGGATTTCCGGTGGAGACATCCCAGGAAATAGCTGTTTTATCACGACTGGCGGTGACCAGCTGTTTTCCATCATGCGAGAACGAGACATCAAGAATGGCATCGACGTGTTGTGCCAGAACGCGTCCCTTGAGAGTCCGGATTTCAGCATAATTAGCAATGTTCCACAATTTCAGCTGTGCGTCGTGGCTGGCAGAAAGAATCCATTTCCCATCGTTCAGGATCATGGCAGACTGCACCCAGCTGTCATGGCCACGAAATGTTTTCAGTGCTTTTGTCGTCTCGATATCCCAGAGTTTGACAGTATTGTCATGACTGGCAGAGATCAGCATTTTTCCATCATTAGTAAATTCGACAGACTGAACGCTCTCCTGATGACCTTCAAAAGCGACATAGGCTGGTGGTTCATTTTCTTTGCCGGAAACCAGTTTTGAGAAATCGTAAGGGACGATGTCTTCCGGTCGCCATAAAAGTATGCGGCGGTCATAACCACTGGTAACGACATGCGTACTGTCTGCATCAAGTGAGAAGTGTGCTGAATAAACGGGTCCCTGGTGACCGGTAAAGGGGGCTCCTTTTTCTCCTGTTTCTGTATTCCAGATGACCGCGGTTCCATCCTGGCTGGCTGTGACAATCCGTTTTTCATCGGTAGAGAAGTTCGCATCCCAGACCCACCAGTTGTGCCCCCAGTATCGATTCAGTTGATCGCCTGTTTTCACATCCCAGAGTCGAGCGGTTTTGTCATAGGAACTGGTTAAAAGACGTTTACCGTCTTTCGAAAACGAAATGCTTAACACACCTTCGGTATGTCCCTGACCGAAGGGTGTTTTTTTCGAGGTGTCTTTGAATTTGGTTGGAATCGGTGCATTCGATTCCAGATTCCAGAGTTTGATGAAGCCGGTCGGATCTTCACTACCGGTGGCCAGAGTTTTCCCGTCAGGACTGATGGCGACGGCGAGAACCGGATATTTCTGGTGATCGAAGGCAGCGAGGACTCGTCCGGTCGTACGATCCCAGATGCGGGCGATGCCATCTTTACCACCCGTCGCAAACTGGGAGCCATCGTTGGAAATTGCCAGCGCGTCTATGGGAGCCTGCGCATCAAAAGTCCGACTGCTCTGAGAGCAGAGGTGCATTAAACGGCCCCACTCCCAGTTGCGCAGATCGGGGGGGCATTGATTAAGTAATTCTACCGCGCTTTCGAATGCATTTTCATCAATTTTGGCAGCGGCCAGACCAATGCGGGCGATGTAAGCTTCGTATTCCTCCTGCCTTTTTGCTTCTTCTGCAATTTCTTTCTGAGCAATGGCTTTCTTTTCCGATTTCTGTGATTCCAGAAGAGCGATCTCTTCTTTCCGTTTTGCTTCAATCGCTTCATCACGAGCAGCGATCGCTTTTTTACGTTCTACTTCCTCTTGTGCACGGGCAGCATCTGCTTTTTTGCGTTCCTGGACTGCCGTGTCGCGTTCTGTCTCTGCGACTTTCTCTGCCGCTAATGCGCGATTGGCCTCAGCGCGGATCCAAAAGAAGGCACCCGTAACCACAAACATAACGGTTGCCAGCATGCCTACAAAAACGCGTTTTGCAGTGCGGAGCCGCTGTTGGCGGGCATCGCGTTCTGCCTGGGCATCACGAATTTTATCGATGAGCTCCTGGTGGGCGGGATCCTCTGAATTTAACAGTGAGAGTCCGAGGTCGTAGTCACCTTTGCCATAGGCCAGTCCCGCATAACTGAGCGTTGCCTTTTCGACGCCGGCCTGCGCTGTACTGTTTTCCGGCCAGAGCGAAAGGGCTTCCTGAAACCCAAACAGGGCACGGGAAAAGAGTTCGTAATTTTCTGACTCAATCGCTTTGTTCAAATCAGATTCGGCACGTGTTGCCAGTGAGATACTTTCCGAATGAGACTGATAAGCCAGAATCGCCTGCTGAAAGGCCTGCACACTGGGAAAGCGATCCTCTGGGCGCAGAGCCATTGCTTTCATGGCGATGTCGACGAGTTCGCCTTTTTTCTCAGTCGCAACAATTTTATTCTTCGCAGCCGCCATCAGACATTTCATGGCGGTCTTGCCGGTATGCGGTGGACGTCCTGTCAGAATTTCATACAGAATGGCTCCCAGCAGGTAAATATCCGAGAGAGGCGAAATTTTCGTAACGGGGCCAGTTGCCATTTCCGGCGCCATGTAAGCAGGGGTCCCCCCCATGCTGGAGGTCGTGATGATGCTGCTCGATTTGCGGAAGCCGGATGTGGATTGTGCCAGTCCCCAGTCCATGACCAGAACTTCACCAAATTCACCGAGCATGACGTTTTCCGGCTTCAGATCGCGGTGTACCACGCTGCGGGAATGAGCAAACGCGACTGCGTCAGCAACTTTCATCAGAATATTAAGGTTTTCCGCCAGGGTGTTTTTACGAACGGTTTTGAGCCAGGGACGTCCTTCGACTTTTTTCATTGAGTAGAACAGAGCGCCGGAGTTGTTGCTGCCCACATCGTAAATGGGAACAATATTCGGGTGATCTAATTCACCGGTGACCACCGCTTCTGCGAGAAACTTATGACGTTGCTCACTGCTTTGCGCGGTTTTGGTCTTCAACATTTTGACAGCGACCTGTCTGTCGATGGAGGTCTGTCGCGCTGTATAGACAACCCCCATCCCTCCCTGGCCCAGGATTTCCAGAAGTTCGTACTCTGCATTGTCATTAAATTCTGAAGTTGTGGTATCACTGAAATCACGTTTTTTGATCACCAGTGAGGTCTGATTGCTGATCAATTCCCCTGGCAGATCGGGAGCCTTGATCGTCATGTCAGGGCGATCTGCCATTGTCGCCATATCGTCCCCCCAGGCAGAATTCATTGTGGCCATCAGTTCGGGAGGGACATCATCGGAAACCAGGGTGGCTTCGATATCGGATGGCGAGTTCCCGTCTTCGACAAATGTGGCACCGATATCGGAATTCTCAACGGGATCATTCAGAATTAACGTCTGGTCATTTCTGTCTTCAGGTTGCTCATCCGGGTTTTCGTTGATCGTCTGCATGCCCGCCCAGTCACCTTGTTCATCCGATTCCATGGTCTGGTCCAGATCAACTGATTCCGGATCGACAATCGTCGCATAAATATCATCCTCGGGAACACTCTCATCGATCGTCTGATCATTCGATGGCAGATTTGCATACGTATCCTGTTCCGATTCAGGGGCATCACTGGTCTGGAACAGTTCTTCCGATTCAGACGTGTCAAAGGTATCACTGTTGATCGTTTCAGAGTCCCATTGATCAGAAATAATTGTCTGATCAATTTCACTGCTTCGGTCATCAGAGTCAAATTCCGAATCAGATTGAGTCTGACCGTTTTGAGCATTCAGCTCATCAGACGATTCTTCGTTTTCTTCTTTTTTCTCTGGATTGTCATTCATAATGTTACCCGCGTTTTGCCGTTACAGTCGACTATGATTGTAACGTTGCTCTCTTTTTTAATTGAGAATAATGAGTGTGATCGGATTTCTGATTTCTCTATAACAGGAACGAATTCAGCAAATGCTGACGTCAGGGATTATTACGATAAATATTGTAGCGACGATTCAGCAGGCGGTTACCATATTTCTCGAGCGCTGTATCTCGCTCATTGGTTGTTGCCGGCTTCTTTAATAATGATTTTCCATGAAAATAACCTGAAAGCAGGGCCGCGCTACTCCAGGCCTGCTCGCTGCCGATTGTCTGCTGCTGATCGGCCCGTGTGTTCAGTTTGTTGAATTCCCGCATAACTTCGCTCGAATCCAGACGAGGAAACTCAGCTGCTCCCTCCAGGTAAGTTGATTCAGAGGGGAACCAGTTCTGCATGAAATCGGAAATTTCACTGTCGGCACGGATGACAGTCACCATTTCCTCAATCTGTCGCAGTGCCTCAGAAAGGGGATCTTCCGTATTTAGTTGACTCATGCCCTGCTGATCAGTGTCATTGCCGGGATCTGGTTCGGTTGGAGGAGCAGACTGTTCCTCTGTAACATCACTGGCTTTGCCGTTACGAATATCGACATCCATCAGCAGACGAACCCGTTCTTCTCCCGCTTCTTTCAGATAGATCTGATAGCGCCCGTCGGGCAGGGTTTGGAACAATTTCGGCAGATTGTCCAGATCCGATTCCTGCAGAGCAACATCTTCGATCAGATCCCCATTGGGTGCCAGGATTCTCAAAAAGACCAGGCGTTCCGCATTTTTATTTGCTTCGTTAATTGCGGCATCGATCAGCTGTGTATCTTTGTTTGTGAAGATACTCTGAAAATTTGATGTGGAATCGAGAATCACTTCCTGCTGAGGGAAGATCAGGAGTGGCACTTGCGGAGTCGTGTCAATCGCAACAGTCGCGAGTCCTTCACCGGGAGTTTCCAGCAACCCGGATTCGACAGTGAAATCCAGGCTGTTGTTTCCGTCAGAGAAGGTAAACTGCTTATCGCCTTGCATCGTGACCAGAATAGGAATATCTGCTGCCGGGTTTTGTGAGTTCGGATTTCCGGCATAAGTATGCTGAAATTCGAATGAACCGGGGTTATCAAAGTTGAACGTTTCAATGGTACCATCACCCCAGTCGATGGTGATATAGAAGTTCTGTTCCGAGAAACGCCCAAAGTCACCTGTCACGGTGCCTACACCCGTAGGCAGAATCTGTGGGGTCATGATATTCCGTAAGTCAGGAGGTAAGCCTGCGATGGCACCAGTCTGTGAATTCAGAGTCGTGTTCGAATCAATAGAAACGCCACTGGTTCCATGCCCGGAAAAGATCCCGGTACCTGCTACGCTGTAGTCGGACGTATTTCCCGTATCGTTGATATCCAGGATACCGTCACCAGCCTCGACATTAATGTTCCCATTTCCGCCGAAGGCCCGGACAGGTGAATTCAGCGTTAAATCACCGGGCCCTGTTGATTCCAGATCAATATTTCCACCAGAACTGTTGGTAACTGGCGAATCGACGGTCAGCGGGCTCGCGTTCGAGATGATAATATCACCCGGTGTATCGGCTGAGTTTGTGATTCCAGCAACACCATCCACGGTGCCAATGGTTAATAATCCGCCTCCCAGATTGTTATTGATCTGAATGCTGCCTGCATCTGTATTAACTCCTGCCAGGAGAGATACGGCGGTCTCAATAGAATTAGCTGATCCGGCGCCTGTTGCAGTTCTGATCACTAACTGGCTGGAAGTGATATCTCTGCCGCCTGTATCGCCGGAATCGGTTACGCCACCGTTTGTACTCGTGAGCCGGGTAAAGGTGGTTGTGATTAACTGACCGACGTCGATGTTATCACCGGCATGTAAATCCAGGGTACCGGTTCCTGCATCAAAGACAGTGCCGTCAGACATATTGATGCCACCGCCGCCCGCTCCCAGACTGGCAGAATCGGCCAGTAATGTGATCTGGCCATTGACGGAGTTGATATCGCCTTCATTACCGAAATTCAAGCTGTTCTGTGCTGTCAGGTCAATCGTTCCCCCGACGGTGCTGAACCCATCGTTAACTTGTATTGAGGAATATAAACCAGTTGCAGTAACAGCGATGGTGCCTGATCCGTCCGTTGATACAACATTTGTCAGAATTCCCGGATTTTCAAACAGCATTGATCCGTCACTGATAATCGTGATTGCGGAATCGGTTGTTGCTACTTCTTCAAATGTCGCCTGCCTGCCGCCAGTTTGCTGGAAATCGATGGTTCCCAAACCTGTGGTCAGGCGGGTAAAGCTGACATCGCCAGTTTCGGTCGAAGAAGTGTTACTCAGATCAATGTTACCCGTTGTAGTGTTAACAGAGAGTGTACCGCCGGAAATTTCAACGGGATCTGCATTACCAATTCCATTTTCCGCTTTCAGGGTGATTGATCCGCCGGTGGCATCGACATCGATTTCTGGAGCCCCCTGATCATCAACCGCATCATTGATTTCACCAGCTGAAGTGATCGCAATGACCCCGTCCAGACCAGTAACTGAACCCAACAGAATATGACCAAATCCCACCGTTGAAATTGTGATTTCCGGAGTCGTGCCGCCGGCTGCAATCGAAGTCAGTGTCAGCAGATCTGTCTGCGCATCACCGGTATTGGAAACGATTATGTTGCCATCAAGGGTAGACGCAAAGTCAATTGTCAGAGACTCATTCCCGATCTGTTCCAGTTCTAAGTTCCCTGCCGCCGTCGAAAGACTTGTTGCCGTTGCGGCTGTGTACGCCGTGTTATGCAGCAGGATATCGCCTGTCGTTGTATCAGCTGAAAATGTCATAGCACTGAATTCAAGTGTGTCACCTATGCCGATTCCCGTAGCTGCATTGAGATCAAGGCTGGATGCACGGATATTGAGCGGGTCGGGCAGCCCATCGTTCTGATCAATGATGGCCGCTTGAGAATCGATCAGCACATCGTTTGAAACCGTTTCGATAAATCCGGTGAGACTTACATCGCCGCCAGCGAGGATTCGGATATCGCCGGCTGTCGTCTGGATTATGTCATGTACGATCAGGGCATCGGTTTCGATGATCTGGATTTCACCTGCCGTCGCGTTGACGATGTTAATCTGATCAACATTCATTTCAATATGCTGATTGGCATCTGCAACTTTACCGACTCCCTGAGTTGCAATAATGGTAACCAGTGCGCCGGATTCATTGGCGATCAGGTCTTCTCCCATGCTGTCACCCGAGTCGATCAGGCTGGAATCCGTTTCGATGCGAATTGCAGAAGCAGTTGCGTTTAAGGTCGTAATCTGGCTTAGTTCAATGTCGTCGGTGGCATCCAGGCTGACGGTTCCATCGCCGGCGTTGATGAACGTACCATCGTTCATTGTAATTCCACCACCCGCACCAGCGTCTGCATCGGCTGTCAGGGAGACGCTGCCTGATGTACTGGTCAGATTTGTGGTGCCGTTGAAAATGATATCATCTGCGGTTTCAATGGTGACGAAGCCAGTCTCACTCTGAATGTTCGCATCGAGAACCAGGTCTGCAGCAGTGTCTGTAGTCTTGAGGAACAGTGTGCCCGTTCCCTGGGTCTGAACCAGATTCGAGATCGTGAGAGTGCCGACTGATGTGAGAGAAACGTCTGTATCAGTTCCACCGAGCAGTGCAATGGAATCGGAATTCACATCGACCAGTTCGAGGGCAGGGGAGTCATTGTTGATGATCAATTCGCTGCCGGTTGTTGTGCCATCAAATCTTTGAGCGGTGATCTGAACTGTTTCCGCAGATTCAGACTGGAATAAAATTGCGTCCACGGCATTGATATCAATATCACCGCCACCGGCGTCATTGATAATCGGAGCATCCAGTCGCAGGTTTCCGGTTTGTAAACCCGTTGGCACGGTAATAGAGTCATCCGAGACCAACGCAATCGTATCCTGTGTATTGCTGATGCCAGTGGTTGTTGAGACATCAATCGCTCCACCCGTTACTTTAATGAAAGTGGTTCCGGCTGATCCGGTGCCCGCATCCAGGTTGAGCAGTTCTGGTGTGGTATTCAGGTTGTGGAGAGTGATGAAGTTACCACTCGTAATATCCATGTGGTCGACAGTCGTCTGAAGAGGATCAAAGCCTGCTTCTGTAAAGACGTTGGTAACTCCGCCCACATTGCGACCCGCGACAATCGTCAACAGATCGCCTGTCGTCAGGTTACTGTCGCTGCTGTCTGAATCCAATACATCCCGATCGGAATTCAGGCTGATATCGGCCGTGTTTTGTGCATTTAATGTGGTGACTAGAATATCACTGTCCACTCCCGTTGCCGTCAGTGTAATCCCATTATTGATGTCTGAAGCAGAACTATTGATTGAGTTTATATTGATTGCATTGATGGTCCCGGCTGCATTGACAGTGATAAAACCATCAAATGTGGTAAGCTGAGTCAAGGTCACGCTATCCACTTCATCAATGTGAATTCCTCCTGCGTTGGTATTTACTTCTGCGGTAATGCTGTTGACGTCGGTATCGACTTCAATTCCGTCGGCTGTCAATCCTGCACTGCTGGAAGTTAACTGCAGATCGTCTGCAGTAATCCGGTTACCATCAGTCGCTGTGTCGAGAATTCCATCATCGGCAGTTAGTATTACGTCAGCATTTCCGACCGCTGTAATTGCGGTGACGAGAATATCGCTGCTGCTGCCTGTGGAAGTTAAGGTGATATCATTATTGTCGTTGTCTGAATCATTGGTTGAGACAACAGAAGTAGCCGTGATCGTGTCTGTCGAATTGATGACGATTTCACCGTCAAACGTGGACAGGTCCAGCAGTACAATGGCGATACTGTTATCAATTAACAGGCTTCCTGCTTCGGACACCGTTGCAGAAAGTGTACTGATGGCGGTTTCCAGTGGATTGCCGGTTCCAATGCCTGTTACCGCGTTAAGCACGGTGATGGATGAAGTAATGTCGGTGTGTGTATCACCATTATCGAGGATCGAGGCCGAAAGCGAATCAATCTTAACCGTGCCTGTAGTGAGTAAACCTGCCAGCAACACGTTTCCGTCTGTGGTCAGACTGATGTCTCCAGTACCGGCATCAATCAAAGACCCATCGGTCATGGAGATTACGTCTCCGTTGTTTCCGGCGGCATTATCGGCAATCAGTGTCACTGTACCTGAAGTCGAATCAATCAAAGCGACACTGCCGAAAAGAATATCGTCTTCGGCGGTCAGGGTTACAAAACCCGTGTTACTTTTGATTGTTGCATTAAAGTCAATGCCATTACCTGTTCCGGTGGAATTCCCCAGGAGTTCAATGTTACCCGTTCCTGAAGCGGAGATTACAGCATTGTCCGAGATTTCGATGCCGTCATCTCCATTGGAAGATCCGTCGATCGTGATTGTTCCGTTTACAGAAATAACCTGTCCTGCGGCCGTCTGAATCAAAACACCCTCAGATGCAGAACCGGCGCCCGTAGAGATTCCGGTAATGCTCACTGCTCCGTCGGTTGACTGAATATTGCTATTGATCTCAACCCCCGACAGGTCAGTAGAGGTGGTGCCGTTGATGATGACTTCTGCTGCGTTCACACCAGTGCCACTGGAGACAATTTCCGCCTGATCCACCAGCAGGAAGCCGACTCCGGAACTGGCGTTACCGGTGACCTCTATGGTTCCGTCTACAGATTTTACCGTTGTTCCTGCGTCTTCAATATAGACTCCTGAATTCTGGTCGATACCCGTTCCACCAGTTCCATTGATGTTAATGATCCCTGCTGAGACGCCGATGTCTGTAGAACTGACAGTTGTTCCCGAATGTAAATGCACGCCGTAGTGATTACTGGTACCAGCATCCAGCCCGCCAAAGCCAGTCAGGTTGATACTACCGGATCCTGATGTTGTAATACTGGCAGATTCAGCTTCAATCCCCGTAAAATCTCCGGTTGTCATTCCGGTGGAATTGGCCTGCAGCGTGATACCCCCATCGACAGTCTCCAGCTTACTGTCAGAGTTGAGTCTGATATTGCGTGTTGACGTCAACAATAACACACCCGCACTGAAGGTCGCGACGGTCGTCATGTCATCGACCGTCAGGGTATCAGATGCATTGAAGGTGACCGATCCGGTTTGTGATTGTGAATCTTCATTGATATCCAGCGTTCCCGTGACATTGACCACCATGTCGCCATTCGCCATTAGTCCCACTACAGGGACACTGATCTCGCCGATCGTCAGATTGCCTGTGTTGTTGAGGTATAGTCCATCAGTCTCTGATTTCGCTTCCAGAAATGATACTGCAGTATCAATGGCGGTATCGTTCAGGCCACCAATGTTCGAGTATGCATTCATGATCAACTGACTGGCGGTAACATTATCGACGCCCGTACTGTCATTGTCTGTGATGCCTCCGGCTGTGGACGTGATATCAACCAGACCACCTGTTGTTGTGATGGACGACAGAGCGACATCACCGTATGCAGACATCAGAATCTGTCCGCCCTGCGATTCGATGGAACTTCCGGAGTCGAGTGTAATTGCACCTGCACTGGAATTGTCATTGTCAGCCGTCAGAGTAATCAGGCTGCTGGACTGGGCGACAATACTGCCAGTTGAAGTCAGATGAATATCATTGTCGGCGAGGAACGTCAGGGGGCCATTGGTACTGGAAACCAGGGCGGTGATCAGTATGTCATTCCCGGCAGTTGCTGAGATGTATTCATCGGTCGTGAAGGCCCCGTTGATGTTGATGTCATTGGTTGAACTGATATCCACGGTAATGCCTGCGCCGCCAGTTACTGAGGCATTATATGTGATATCGCCTGTGGTGTCAGAAGTGAAGACTGTTGAAACCCCCAGTACCACATCATCATGATAGGTTTGCGATCCCGTGGTTCTGACAATACCGCCATCAATATTTGTGGTACCACCGGTATTCGTTGTCAGACTGGTCAGTGCAGCAGTATTTCCGACGATGTCTTCAAATGTTGAATTGCCTACTGTATTGACAACGAGATTAAATGAACCATCTAAAAGTGAATTGAAAGTGATATTACCACTGGAAGAACTCTCCAGTCGCGTATCATCACCCAGCAGGACCTCGTCATTAAAGGTTTGACTCCCGATGGTATCAATACTCCCCCCATTGATATTCGTGATGCCATCTGCATCCGTTATCAGACTGGCGAGTGCGCTGTCATTACCGACCGTGCCATTAAATGTGGTATCACTGTCCGTATTGATTTCGAGAGTGAAAGTTCCATTGAGGGTCATGTTGAAGATGATGTCTGCAGTCGCAGTACTCGTGAGAACGGTATTTGCTCCCAGGATGACATCGTCATGATAAATCTGGCTGCCGGTTGTATTTACAATCCCACCATTGAGGTATGTGATACCGCCAGTGTTGGTCGTCAACGTGGTGAGGGCCTGAATATTTCCAACGACGTCCCCAAAGATCGTAGAGCCGGTGGTGTTGATGACCAGATCGATACTGCCGTCAACGGTTGAAACAAATTCAATGGTATCCCCGTTGGAACTGGTCAAGGTAGAATTTGTTACGAAGTTGACTGCGTTGTTATAAAGTTGTGAACCAGTGGTCGATACGGTACCGCCATTGAATGTTGTGCTGGTCACACCCGAGGTACTGATGTCAACAGATGCGGCAGAGATGTCTGCGAGTATGTCGACACTCTCAGCTGTAATGAGCAGGTCCCCGGTTACCAGGTTCGTGGTTGTCTGAAATGTTACTGAGTCGTCAGCACCTGCCAGAATTGTCAGGCTGGCGTCGAACAAACTGTCAAGTGTGTCTACCTGAATGGTGTCAACGCCGACGGGAGTTCCCAGACTGTCGGTGCGAATCGTGATGGAAGTGGTCGGATTCAAGAACCGTACAGATTCACTATGTGTGGAATCGATATAAGAATAGTTATCTCCAGCGTTACCATCATCCGATAGAGAAATGATTTCATCAGCATCAGTAAAGTCAAAGTCACGATCAGAGACCAGCAGGTTATCTATAATCGGTTCCAGGCCGGTGAAACTGATCGTGGTAGTGAGATCGCTGAGGGTGACATCTGAAATTGTGATGACACCATCTTCTCCCTCCGCGGGAACGGCATCTGGCGTGAAGACGTAGGCGACGGAATCCGCTTCCAGAGGAACCGCATGATTGAGCACCAGCGTATCACCTCCAGTGGCATTATTCAGATAATTGCCGTCATTACTCTGAGAACCACCATTAAAGAAAATACCGCCTGATGGATTTGCAAATCCATTGTCGGGCTGGTTCAGGACTAATACATCGTCCCCATCAAGCCCATTGAATGTAATCGAAGTAATGTCTGTCAGAACGACCGTGTCCAGAATTACTGGAGTTCCCGTAACATCGCGGGTTAAAACAAAGGTCGCTTCATTTTCACTGGTGAAAGTAATTTCGAGCAGGTCATCCTGGCCGGTTCCGTAGACGACGATATCACCGGTTCCGTAAATTCCAGGGTACAGTGTCGGCGGATTCTGGTACGCTCCGATATGCGGTGTCGTAGTGTTAGTGTCTGCATCAAATTCAGAAGAACCATAGGCGGCCGTGGAGCCAAAGCCGATGGTGAATTGTTCTTCCAGTGAATCGGTTGGCACGTAGTTCGGATCGTTGGCATAGGCAAACAGCGGATCACCGAAGGTATTAGTCGCATCCAGGGTGACGTTAGAATCCAGATCGTTCCCATTGAATGTGTTGTAAGTGACATTTGCATTCAGGGGAGCTAATACTCCGAAGCCTTGAATCGGGGGCAGGGGAGGCTCAGCTTGAATATAGAGTTGAATCGTCGTGCCACCATTTCCAGCAGCGATTGTAGTACCGGCGGTATCATCCAGATTCCAGTAAGCAACCAGGCGTGGATCGCCATTCAGAGCAGAGCCTCCAATGCTGTTGTTCATAATATCGAGACGTTCTGTTTCTGATAAAACCTCGTTGAACCAGCCGATGTCGTCCATCAGACCATCGAAAGCACGTGCCGGGTCTCCAGGATCCCGTCCCACATTCATCAGGCCGTTGATCGTATCTGTGAAATGAGTGCTGTCAAAGCCAGACAGGTTTTCGTCAAAGCCGGAAAGATAAGGATCCTCAACACCATCAATATAAATATGCATTTCGCCGGTATCGGCGTCCCACGTATATTGAATATTGGTCCAGACGCCCGCTGCACTTGCCTGCCCACCATTCTGGATTGTGAAATCGGAGCCATCCTGTGTGCGTCCATAAAACTGTCCGCCACTATTGTTACGATACTGGAATTCCATCCCACCATTTTCGGGACCTTCGAAGAGCTGGTTCCGTCTTCCGGTATCATCCATTTTGACCCAGAAGTTGAGCGTTCCCTGGTAACCGACATCGAAGGTCGCATCCTGGAAGGTAGCGAAATCGTCGATACCGTCGAACTCCAGGGCCCCGTCAAACTGACCTTCTCCAGGTTTGAACTCCGGACCAAAGGGCACGATTCCATTGGTGGATATCAGCATTTCGATACCACTGACGTTATCAGTGGCAATATTGCCCGTCGTCTCATCAAAATCCCAGTGCGCTACCATACGACCGTCACCTGAGAGTGCCGCTGCACCATTAATACTGGTGCGGATGGTATCGAGGTCGGCCTGATCTAAAGCTTCATTGAACCAGGCGACATCATCCATCAGACCATCAAAGAAGCGAGTGATGTCACCCGGGTCACGGCCCACATTCATCAACTCATTAACCGTACTGACGGTGGCTGTCCACTGACTCAGATCGGCATCGTAAGTTCCGCTGAGATAGCCGACCTCTGTTCCATCAATGTAAAGGTGCATTTCAGGGCCAGAAGCACCATTGAAATCCCAGGTATACTGGATATTCTGCCAGACTCCTGTTGTTCCACCAGCACTGCCGTTCTGAATGACATACGTGTTACCATTACCATCGTTACGGTTCGGGCTGCCGAAGAACTGACCGCCACCGTTAGTACGATACTGGAATTCCATACCGCCATTGTTGGGGCCCTCGAAGAACTGGTTGCGACGGCCCTGGTCATCCATATTAACCCAGAAGCTGAGGGTTCCCGCGGTACCAACATCAAAACTGGCATCCTGAAACAGACCAAAATCATCGACGCCGTCAAATTCCAGAGCACCACCAAACTTGCCGCCTGCGGGATTCCAGAGTGGGTCGGTTGTCGGCTGCGGTCCATCGTAGGAGAAACCATTAAAAATATTGTCTGTTATGTTTACCGTATTCACAGCCACAGCCAGGGCAGGATCAAAATAAATGCCGCCTGGTTGAGCATAGATTCCATTACCATTGGTAACGGCGGAGTCCTGCCAGTCAAACGTGTTATGGACGATATCAACCCCATCTGCGGTCATGGAACCATTGGTGATTGTCAGTGTGTAGTTCTGGTCTCCAGCTTCCTGGAAATCACCGGCAATCAAGCCATTACCAAAGTAGTTATAGGATATGACACCGCTGAATGCGTTGTTATAAGGATCTCCAAATGTTCCCTGTGGTCCAATCGAGATCGGCCCCCAGCGGAAATGGTCTTCACGGAATTCATTGCGGGTAATAAGGAAGTTTTCGCCACTGCCGCTATTTCCATCTCTAATTGCAGCGCGTCCGTAGATGCCTTCAAAGATCGAGTCCGAGACTTCCAGATTATCTGCACCCTCAAAAACGACAGCACTCCGGTAATTATCGCCGAACAGCAGATTATTCAGTGTCGTGAAGTCAGCTGATGTATACAGGACATATCCCCGATAATCAGTAGCGGACGTGTGAATTTCCCAGCCCAGTTGCGCGCCTGAGATGGTAACGTTATCCACAGAAACATTTACAGCGATGTCGTACGTTCCTGTAGGGGCACCTGCTTTGCGAATTTCAACAACATCTTTCCCAGCGCCCAGCAAAGATACCGATTCGTCAACTTCCAGAGTTCCATTCGTCAGGTAACTGCCGGCAGCAATATTGATAATACCACCTGCACCGGCGATATCGACTGCGTCCTGCAGGTCCGCTCCGCCAGCCGACCCTGATACATTGATCGTTGCTGCATCACCGGAAACATTCGTTGAGACTAAATCGCCGTCCAGTTCGACTGAAGTCGCATTGAATGCAATGGACGAGGCGGCCAGCGTGATTCCGTTGGCGACGGTAATGTCTTCCACGTTGAATTCCAGGTTCTTGCCTGTATCCAGTGAAATACTACCATTTGCGTTGAGTGTATCAGCATCTCCCTCGCCGTTGATAATAAGGTTCGCAGTAAAGTTTGCGGATAAAGAATCGAGATCAATAATGTCTTCGCCGGCACCGGTGTTGATCGTCAGTGTTCCCGTCGGATCGGCAAAAGTGATGATTTCGCCGGCTGTTGAGTCTACCGTAGTCTGCCCGCCGCCCGCGTCTGTAACGGTAATCGTTTCGTCAACACCACTGTAGTTGAGAGTGACATTGGTTGTAGTCACTGTGGAAGTAATGGGTTCGAGACCGCTGTAGATAATGAAATCTGACAGGGAACCGTTGACTTGAATACTGCCGGAACTACTGTCGGCGAAGTAGTATTCAACGGATGCAGCGGTACCCACGAGGTTCAAAACATCACCAGGACTACTTGTAATCTGCCCCTGTCCATCATAATTGATCACAATGCCTTCGGCTGCCAGGGCGGTGTCGACCGTCAGGCTGTCATCACCGTCTCCACCATTGAAGTTGATGATGTTAGTGGCTGTCAGTGTACTGGTACCGATCAGAATGCCACCGTTGTAGTATTCAATATTGGTACCTGAAACCAGAATTTCAATCTGATCGTTGTTGGTACTGCCATCCAGTTTAATATCCACTTCACCGGAAATCGCAAAGTTTTCGATTTCGCTGTAAGCGACTGTGGGGAAAGTTCCTGTAACCGAACCAGAGCCATCCCCATTTGAGGAAACCACGGCGGTACCAGCTGTCGATGTATCAATATTGAGTTGATCGCCGAGTGGGTTGCTGATGGGGTCACCGCCTGCAATTGTGTAGGCTTCCGTATCCGGCGTGACATTAAAAATATCAGCAGCACTTCCACCAGTCAGGTTGATAAAACTGCTGAAGTCGAGTGCATTGATACTCTGGTAAGTATTGGCCCCGGTCAGGGTCCAGGTCGCATCGCCGTTGATACCCGTCAGCGAGTTCGTACCTGAGCCGCCGGTGATCTCGTCAATATTCGCAAATGTGACAGATTTGTTTGCTTCCGTACCGTCAAAACCATCTGTCCCTCCGAGTGCAGATAACGTGACGTCCAGATCCACGGTATAGCTGGAAAGGTTGAGGTGATCAGTCCCGTCCTGGCCATCAAATGTCCCGTTCAGAGTTGAACCATTATTGCTGAACTGCAGCGTGTCATTACCTGCACCTGCTTTAATATCAACCGTCTGATTTCCTGTGATAGTGAAGAGGTCCGACTCACTGCCTCCCTGTAACTGCTCAAAACTGGAGAAGCCAAGGGAATTCGTACTGCCATAATTATTAGATGTCCCTATCGACCAGGTGGCGGCTGCATTACGACCGGTTAACTGGTCTGCGGTTCCTGATCCAGCGATGACCTGATTGATATTATCGAATCCACCGGATATGGATGATTCAGTTCCCTGATGACCGTCAAACGATCCCAGAACTGTCAATGTGACATTAATAGAAGATGTATAGAGTGAATAATCGAGGCGGTCTGAACCGGCCTGGCCATCGATGGTTCCTGTCAGAGTAGCTCCATCAGCAAAGGCAAAGACATCGTTCCCGGAATTACCGGCCAGATTGTGTGACTGACTGCCCGTGATCGTGAAGGTATCGACCTGTGTGCCTCCAGAGAGATTCTCAAATCCGCTGAAGCTGAGTGTATTGGTTGATGTATACTCGTTGGTTCCATCAATTGACCAGGATGCAGTCGCGTCGATGCCTGTCAGAGAATCGGTATTTGCACTTCCAGCAATCGTATTGATGTTGTCAAATGAAGTCAGTGTGGATGATTCAGATCCGGAAAAGCCATCGGTTGTCCCGATGGCTGAAAGGACGAGATTCAATGCGATCGAGGAAGTGGAATAGTCAAGTACGTCATTTCCTGCCAGCCCGTCGATGCTGCCTGTAATCTGTCCCGTACCACTGAATTGGAACGTATCTACCCCGGCAGCTCCCACCAGTTGATTGAACGCTTCGAACGCGATGCTTCCAACGCTCCCCTGGTTGACGCCATCAATCAGGAAGGTTGTTCCACCGCTATAGCCGATAACTTTGTCGAGTGAACCATCGCCGATGCCTTTCTCGATTCCGGCCGCATGATTAATTCCGGTTGTGCTGCCATCATTGAGATTGACCGTCACTGCTGCTGTCACCGCTGAAAAATCGATGGTATCAAAACCGATGCCACCAGCAATGGTTCCGTCGATCTGCCCGCCATCCAGCATGACGAACGTATCCGCGGCATCATTTCCAGTCAGGTTTTCCACATTCGAGAAGACAACGGCTCCAGAGAGCAGGCTGCCGGAATTGACGCCGTCAATTATCCAGTCGTTGTCCTGGTTGGGAGCCACGATGGTATTCGTGCCAGCGCCTCCATTGAAGTTGATGCCACCAATGGAGGCAATATCGGCAGCACTCAATTCGATACGCAGAATGTTGTTGCTACCATTTCCCGTAATCTGCACATTGGTCACTTTGTCAAACGCATGGGATGGTACAATTTCGTTCGAAGTCCCTGTTTCCAGAATTCGAATCTGACTGCCGTCTCTGATGATGGTAATATCGTCCACAGCCCAGTCGGTTGGATTGACGACCAGCGTCTCAGCCAGGTCGTTCAGGTTGATGGTAATCGTCGCGGTTGCCGTTGAACCAGCATTATCATCAACAATGACATCCAGTGTGTATGTGGGATTGGTTTCGAAGTTCAACAGGCTCTGGTCAACAACGATAATCTGACCATCGGAAGTGATATCAAATGCGGCAGATCCAGTGCCTCCGGATTCTGTAAATGTGAGCGTATCACCGGGAAGATCCTCATCCGTGGCGACGATCACAGCACCGACACTGGTACCATTGACAGAATTCTCATCGACATTGCGAATCTGATTGACAATGACCGGAGAGTTGTCATTCAGTGGATTGAGATTAATGGTAATAATGGCGGTATCGGTCGCACCCGCACTGTCGGTGACCAGAATTTCCAACTCATATGAAGTCGCTGTTTCGTAGTCGAGTTGTGTTTGATCCAGAACTGTGATCTCACCCGTGGAACTGACGGCAAATGCCGTCTGACCGCTTCCCCCCGTAAGGCTGAAAGTCAGGCTGTCCGGTGGCACATCCACATCGGTAGCGACAATCGTTCCAACCGATGTGGTATTGCTGGTGTTTTCATCAATGGAGAATGCCTGGTTGTCGGCAACCGGAGGGCTGTTCACAATCAGGACCACATCGTTCCCGTCACCTCCCTGGTATGTTATGTAAACCTGGTTACCGTTAAAACTAAACAGGGTTCCTTCCGCACGATCGACAAATTCGCCTGTCACAGAATCAACATCATCGTTATCAATCAGCAGAAATTCTGTTCCCGCTGCCGCGGTAAATGTACTGGAGATATTGAGCTTCGCGCCGGTAAGATTCACTTCGCCGGTGACCTGTACCTGATCGTATTCTGAACCAGCAGTGGTTCCGTTGATTTCGACATCCAGTGCAGAACCGGCTTCCAGTGTCAGATACTCAGTGGTGATGAATCCAGGGCTTGATCCAGGCGTAAAGCTTCCATCGCTGTGAACAGTCACATCGGCATTGATTACGCCAGAACCACCAAGCACTGCATTTGCATCCACCGTCACTTCAGCAGTGGTCAGTGAGCCATCAATTATTAATGCTCCGTTGATTACACTTGTGGAACCGGTATATGAACTGGTTCCGGACAGGATCAACTCACCATCATCCATTTTGATCAGACTTCCATCGCCCGAGATATCTCCTGCATAGGTTGCAGAAGTGGCGATGGGGGAATTAACGGTGAGGGTTCCTGATGCTCCTCCCAACAAAACACTGCCTGTCCCCGTCAGAGAAGTGATTGAAAGTTCAAATCCATCCAGATCCAGCACACTGGTGATCGAGGTGAGGTTCACACCTGAAGTGCCGGGAATCGCATATGACTGTGCTAACTGCAAGGTCCCATCATTAATAATGGTCTGGCCGGTATAGCCATTTAAAGCATCCAGAATCACAGTTCCGGGACCATTTTTGACCAGATCGATTCCACTCAACTGTGCCTGAACTGTTCCAGAGCGAAGGTCCAGATTGGACTGAGCAGTCAGCACACCTGTGGTTGCGATGACGGTCCCTTCTTCCAGGATGAAATTGTTGACGGTTTCATCATAGCTGTCCAGATCCAGAGTCGCTCCGCCAGCGAGTGTCAGGGAAACGGTATCTGCCAGCAGATCACTGGCAGTCAGCTGGTACGTATCCCCAGTGTTGCCGGAAAGAATCAGACTGGTGGGGGCAAAGTCTGTGTCAAAGGAATCCAAGGTGACGATTGAATTACCACCGGATGTATTGATTGTCAATGACCCTGAAGGGACCGCAAACGTCGTCAGCTCAAATGCAGAAGATACACTGCGGATCTGCATCTCACCGGGAATGACGGAATCTTCCAGAACGGCATCTAACGTGCCTGCAGGAAGATTGATGACAATGTTGTCTGCAGTACTGTCACCGCCGAAAACGGGTTCCAGACCGGTATAACTGATTTCGGTAATCCCGTTCCCACTGATGTCAATGGATCCAGAACCGGGACCGGTCAGATTGTGCGTCACAGTCGCAAAGGTACCGCCCATGAATTCCAGCGCATCGTTACCCCCCGTTCCCCCATCGAATATGATGGCGATCTCGGTCAGTTCCTGGTTGCTGTAATCCAGTGTCAGCAGATCCGATTCTCCATCTGAACCAAAGAAATGGATTGAAGCCACGCCTGCTGCCGGAGTCGAGAAGAGCAGGGGAGTCGTCTGGTCGGGGTCCAGGATTTCCAGATTCGAACCATTGATCTGAACCACGAATGCGTCATCAGCATTCAGTTGATTCGGTAGAATCACATTTAATTGATCGTTCGTGAGCTCAAATTGTGCGAGGTAAGTGACCGTCGAATCCGTGCTGAACTGGGGGGGCGTACCGGGATCGACCTGCAGTTGAATTCCAATATTCACGTCACCCGTGAATCCTGTGAGATCGATGGAACCCGTTAAGACAAGTGGTTCCTGTCCCAGAAACTGGACTGTCTGTGAAGGATCCGTGCCTGTTACCAGAATCGATGAGATCTGCGTCATGTCAAACTGCAGAATGCTACCAGGCATTGCCTGTCCGTCGTCAACCTGAAGAGTTGCGCCGCCATCGACAACAGAAACAGTGGCTTCATCGTTTGCCTGCGTCAGATTCAACTCAAGTACATCGCTGGAGACACCACCAACGACTGCAGAGACATTGAGAACAATTCGATCTTCAAGCCGGACCAGTTCCAGATCTGCGTTTCGGTCCTGTCTCAGACTGTTAAACTCAAGGTTGGGAGTAGGGTGAGATTTGCCCAGGCATCGATTCAGCCATTTAATAAATCGCACGTTTAAGATGCTCCTTAGAGTATTTGCCTGTGTCCAGGTTCATTTCAGTGTCATCAGGAAAATTTTCCCTGCAGGGGAGAGATCTGAAAACACTCTGGTTAAATAGATCGCGCTCTAAAATAGTTTATATATAAATCTGGTATCCTGTTTGAGAGGTACCATTGAGTCTCTTCATTTAGAGGGGGATCTTTTTCAGGGATGGAGTCAGCAGGAACGGCCCTGAAATCCTGGCTTAATTTTGATACCGCAGTGTTTCCCGTGCACTCAGGAGGTTGCGTGTGTCATAGCAGAATATCTCCCCCATATTATCTTTACTCACTAAATGTTATGTCAACGATTTTTAATGGAGCAGATTGATCTGCTAAAAATCAAAAGCAGATGTCTGCACAAACGTTATATACATCCTAATCAGTTATCTCGTCGCGGTATTCCGTCCTGTTTTCAACCACTCATTTTATAACCGGTTCAAGTGTTGTACGTATTGTAACTGATAAACTACGAAACCTGTTCGCTTAGATTTCATGAATGACTCATAATTCCCCGCTTTTACCAGCTGCAGACAGCCGGGGAGTGCTGTTGCGTACACATTGTCGTTGATATAGAGGCATAATGCATCAGGCAGGTTAGGGGTCTTGCATAGACCTTACTGCTATACAAGGTGGTGATGCTCCAGTCTGAACTACAAAGCCGATAATTGAAAAGAGTACTCCCAGATTTCGAAATCGAGTCATTTTACTGTTGTTTTCAAACGGAGACAGCATACTTTCACGTGGAGCGCCTGATTCAATGAGGTTGCTAGCTAATCATCCAATTGTTTTGACATGCGTCTGCTGCCTGTTAATCAGTGGCTGTGCTGTGAATCAAGGTGCTCATTTTTCGGTGGCGCCAGAGTATGATCACGCCAGGTTCTCTGCCATTTCAAAAGCAATGGAAGCCAGAAGCCAGGATTCACCTCAAAGGACGATCGACGACGTAAAATCAAACAGTTTCAGGGTTACGGGATTTAATAAATTCAATTATCCAGCGAAACCGTTTGATCAGAGTCTCTCAGCTGAGTCGATTCAGGCAGATAAACCCGTGGTTCAAGATCTTGAATTTGACGAAGCTTCTCAATTTCATTCGATTGAACTGGTCGAAGCCAGTTTTGCAACAATTGAGGAACCTGTCGAAGCTCAAAAACCGGTTCTAGAGAAGCCGGAGATGGAGTTTGTTCTTGATCCCAGGCCAATGACTTTACCGACAGTACCACCTGCTCCCGCATCGGGGGCCGCGCTTCCTGGAACGAAACAGGAAAAACAGAAATCCGTTTCACCTCACCTGGTCGAATTGGGACTGAAACCCTTAACAGAGTTGACGTTAAATACGAAACCACCAACCGGCGATTTACCAGCAAATACAGCCGGCGCGCAACTGGAAAAGATTCCCGTGCAACAGGTTGTCATGGGAACGACGCGTGACTGGGCTTTGACGACTAAAGAATGGGAAGCCCCGGCGATTCCTTACAATCCTTTATACTTCGAAGAACCTTACCTGGAACGTTACGGATATAATTACGGACCCGCCATTCAGCCTTTCATTTCTGCAGGTCGTTTCTTTGGGCGTGTACCAGCTCTGCCTTACATGATTGGAGCGTATCCGATTCATGAGTGCCAATATGATCTGGGCTACGAACGTCCTGGTGACTGCCCTCCCTATCAAGTAGAGCGGTTACCCTTCAGTGCACGCGGTGCCTTGTTTGAGAGTCTGACCGTGACCGGACTGATTTTCCTGATTCCTTAAGCGAGACTGTGTCCAGTTTCTCCATACCGTTTCAAGGCTATTTGGATCGAGTATAATAGATCGTGAGACGCTCTGGATTCAGATCAGAATCAGCTCATGCTCTTTGAACTTCTGGATTTGTTCCTCATCGACCGTGATACTTAATCCGGGGCCCATTAATGCAGGAGCACGCCCTCCCCACTGAAACGAAAGGTCTTCTTTGATGATGTTCTGTTGCAGTAGATAACGATCAAAGCTTCCTTCCAGAAAGTCAATCCCTTGAATGGATGTCGCGAAGTGCCGGCCTGCAGCAGACAGGATCCCTGTTTCACCCACCTGGCATCCCAGCTGATACCCGATACCTGCCTGCCGGGCCAGGTGAGCCAGTCTGACCGTGGGAATCAATCCGCCGAGCTTCGAGATGCGGAGATTGAATGCATCACAATATCCCTCAGCGATAGCCACTTCAGCATCCCGATAAGAACACAGCGACTCATCAAGCATAATCTGAGTTGTAAGTTGTCCTCGAATCTGATGGAGCGTGCTGAGATATTTATGGGACACCGGTTGTTCAATTGATTGAATCGCCAGTTCAGAGAAATCAGAAGCATGTTCATCCAGGAGTTGCCGCGTCCAGGCTTCATTGGCATCAACGCGCAGTCCCATCTTTCGTCCGGTGAGCATTCTGATTTTTCGAAGCAGGGCAAAATCATCGATCCCTGGCAATCCCACTTTGACTTTGCAACTCTGAAAGCCTGTCAGTCGGTAGAGCAATGCCAGGCTGGCCTGCTTCAGCGGTTTCATCGATGTGAGGACTGCACTGTAATGAACATTATCCCGGCTTTCACACAGTTCAGCGGCTCCGGGAAGAGAAGGAATCAATTCCGAAATCGAAATATTCCAACTACGGGCTGCGGCGTCCAGCAGACTGAGTTCAACCGCACAACGGGCTGCATTGCCGAAGCAGCCTCGTTCCCGATATTGAACGGGCGCTTCGGTCGGTTCAGACAGCTTAAACTCAGAGCAGACTTGTACGACGTCTTCGATCGTATCCAGATGGTTCTCAATGAGGAAACGGAAATCGGTTGCTGCAAACTGGTCAAAAACCGATTCCGCTGATTCTCCTGTAACGTATGTTCGCGGTACTGATTCTCCCCAGCCTGTGGTTCCGTCTGCCAACTGACATTTCACGATAATCGAGGTGGATTCCGAGCGACTGAACAAGGCATGCTTGATTTTTCGCTTTAAAGGGACTGAAACCTGATACGCGGTAAGTCGGCTGATTCTCATGTGGGTGGCGTTAAACCTTCATTAACTCTATACACTATTGAGACATAGGTGCAAATTGGGGGTGACAGGAATTTCAGAAAGCACTAGGATTGGCTTATTCTGAATGGATTTCGAATTATTCGCAACATGGAGGCGATCGTGGGTGTTCCCCTTTCTCAAATGTGGACTGTAGCTAAGTATGTACTGACACAGCGTATAAAAGGTGTCGAACGCTATCCCCTGGTCCTGATGCTGGAGCCTTTATTCCGCTGTAATCTGGCCTGCGCCGGCTGTGGTAAGATCCAGTTTCCCGCGCACATTTTAAAACAGAATCTGAGTCCTGAGCAGTGTTTTAAAGCGGTTGACGAATGTGGTGCCCCCATTGTTTCCATTCCCGGCGGCGAGCCTTTGCTGCACCCCCAGATGCCGGAAATCGTGGCAGGACTGGTCCAACGCAAAAAATTCATTTATCTGTGTACCAACGCGATCTTACTGGAAAAGCATTTAGAGAACTATCCCCCCTCAAAATATCTTACATTTTCGATTCACCTGGATGGCATTCGCGAAGACCATGATGCAGCCGTCTGCCGGGAAGGGATCTACGATAAAGCAATCAGCGCGATCAAAGCAGCCGTCAAAGCCGGACATCGCGTGACAACCAACTCCACGCTGTTTGAGCATGCCGAACCAGAGCGGGTACGTCAGATGTTCGACGAACTGGCCGAACTGGGAATCGAAAGCATGATGCTCTCTCCCGGATATCAGTATGAGAAAGCCCCTGACCAGGAACATTTCCTGAAGCGGAATCAGACCATTCAGAAGTTCCGCCAGATCCTGTCTGCCCCGAAAAAAGCCTGGAAGTTCAATCATTCCCCACTGTTTCTGGAGTTTCTGAAAGGGAACTGGGAACTGGAATGTACTCCCTGGGGCAATCCCACCTATAACATCTTCGGCTGGCAGAAACCCTGCTATCTGCTGGAAGAAGGTTATGCCGAAACCTTTGCAGAGCTGATGTCGTCCACTCGCTGGGAACAGTACGGCAAAAAGAGTGGCAACCCGAAGTGCCGGGACTGCATGGTCCACTGCGGGCACGAGCCGACAGCCGTTGATCAGACTTTCTCATCCTGGAAAGGATTCCTGAAAGTGGCTTCCTTGACGTTGTTTGGGTCAAAAGATACAGATAAGCCATTACCGACTCCTTCCAGAGAAGGCGTTGGTGCTCCGCATTACACAATCAGCGACCGGGAATTGTTTCAATTACCAGCGCTCTCTGAAGAGGCAGCTGACGAAGAAGCAGAAGCGCTCAATCTAACGAATTAGTGCCACTCCAGGCTCCTGTTCCAAAGTTGAAGCTTGAGAGTATTCCGAGCCTCTGGATTCGACCCCGCTTGACTTTCCCGGTACCGGCGATTAACACTATACGCTGTTCACATCCTTGTGGAATCCGCGTATCTGCCGCCGTTTCAGACGGGGCAGTAGTCTCTCGCAATCCATGCGTCTGGCTGTAATGGAATTACAATCACAGGTTCGACCGGTTAATCGTCAGGGGTTTTCAATGCGAATCAATTCAAGTCGTGGCAGATGTAACCGTTCTCTGTCGCTTTTTTTGACGATCTGTTTTTTTACTGTTGTCTGTGATGGGGGCGCGGTTTTTGCGCAGGACAGATCTGAGCCTGAAGCTCAGAAGCAAACCCCGATGCCAGCATTTCCGTTTAATGCGGTGCCTGATACAGCATTCGGAGTAATAGCCGTACGTCCTGCCCAGATTCTGGCAGAAAAATCAATGCAGCCCGTTCGGGAACTGATACAGCAGGAAAAACAGAAAAATCAAACCTTTGATTTATTTGGTCTCGATCCTGCTCAACTGGAAAGCGTTGTATTGATCTATCTCCCTTCCGTGAAGGGGGAACACCTAACTCCTACCTTTATCAAGTATGGCATGGTGATCAAATCAGGTAAGTTGATTGATCGTCAGCTGGCGAAAAAGAAGTTCAGCAAACTGGAGCTGAAACAAGCTGACTTTAAAGGAAAGCAGATTCTAACGACTGGAGCCATTGATGGGGATGGTTTATGTTTCTTTGATGACAAAACGATGATCGTTTCAGACAATATTAGTGCGGTCCTGCAGATTATCGAGCAGTTGCAAAGCACAGCAGGTAAATCGTGGAGTCAAAGACTGCAAACTGTAGAACAGTCCTCCGTTGCTGCTGCTATTGATATGCGCATAGTTCGCGAACTTGCCATCGGCCAGCAGATGCACACGCTTGCTGAAAGAATACCATTCTGGCCTGTGCTTTCTCCCCTCTGGGACAATTCCGATGTCGCTTTTTTCAGTCTGAAACTGGATCGCGAACTTTCAGCCAAATTGATTTTTGAACAGAAGGAAAACAGTGAGCAAGTCAAACAGGCGCTGGAAGGAGTCCTCTCACTGGGACAAAATATGTTCGCCCAGATACAGGAAACTGCCAGGAAAAATCCCCAGCGCGTTCAAAAAGGCGATCTGGAAAAAATGAAAGTCATTGAATCTGCATTGCAGGCTGGCCGGGTAACTCAGAAAGGAGACCAGGTCACATTAGCAACTTCCCTGAATGATAATGAAAGTACCCGGCTGCTTGCCAGTCTGGTGCCGGGAATAAAACAGGCCCGGGAGGCGGCCCGGCGTTCGATGTCTAAAAATAACATCAAACTGATCATGCTGGCGCTGCATAATTACCATCAGGTTCACAAGCACTTTCCACCGGCTGTTGTGCTGGGGCCCGATGGAAAAACGCCACATAGCTGGCGCGTCGAGCTACTTCCCTTCCTGGACCAGCAGGCGTTGTACGATTCCTACAAAATGAATGAGCCCTGGGACAGCGAACACAATAAAAAGATTGCGGAGACCATGGTGCCCGTCTACCACAATCCGAATTCAGAGAACCCGAAAAACGCTTCTTACTTTGTAGTAGTGGGGAAGGACACTCCCTTTGGTACAAAAGAGGGAGTCTCTTTTGCCGAGATGACAGATGGCACTTCCAACATCATTGCCATCGTTGAAGCCAAACAAGATATCCCCTGGACGAAACCCGAGGACATCTCCTTCGATGGTAAAAAGTTGCCTGACTTCGGCGGATATCATGACGGGGGATATCATACAGGATACTGCGATGGATCAGTCCATTTCATTTCCAGCCGAATTGATCCAGAGACGCTCAAAAGTCTGCTGATCTTCAATGATGGTAAGCCTTGATCACCTGCCATGCAGTCCTGAATACTGTGTAAATAAATAATTTTCAGATTCAAGTTGACATCTTTACTTTTTGGATTACTATAAAACCAAATCTAAATAACCAAAACAGGGTGCATTGACCTGATATCATGCAAAGGAGCAGGGGATGGCTCGACCGAAAGCCAAAGAACTCACCGCACGTGAATTAGAAATCATGCACGTTTTCTGGGAACGCAGTGATTCTGACACACCGACAGAATTAACTGTGGCGGAAGTGCGTGATGCTTTAGAACAGGCCGGTAGAGAGTTGGCTTATACGACAGTCGCGACTCTGGTCCGCATTCTGGTAGAGAAGTCGTTTCTAAAGCAGACGAATGAAGAACGCCCGTTCCTGTATTGCTCAATCCGGTCTTTTGAAGATGTTTCCGGCAGTATGCTGGGGGACATGATCCAGAAAGTATTTGGCGGGTCCCGAGAAAAACTGTTGCTGCGCCTGCTCGAAGAACGTCAGTTGAGTCCTCAGGAACTGAAGAAAATCAAGGAAATCCTGAAGGAGGAGTCCTGATGCATGCAATCGGAATCAGTCTGCTCTGGTTGGGCCTTCAGGTAACTATTGTGGCCTTGGTTGCAACCATAGTCTACTGGAGCACAAGACGTCTGGGGCCACGCACGCGATCCTTTGTCCTCTCGTGTTCCATCGGCATGACACTGCTGCTGGCGCTGCTCGCTTTCTGCCCCTGGCCACGCTGGCAGGCAAGCTGGAAAGCAGCATCTTCCGTGGTAGAATCAGAACGGGCCAATCAGAAGTCGCCACCCCCTGTTAATTCCAGCCAGGATTCAGAATCTACACTCCTTGAAAAGCCGCGTCTGGAATCGGAGTGGGGGACCGTCTGGGACGGTTTTCTAAAAGGTTTAAAACAGGAACCGGCCGTTGACCAACCGAGGTCCATGCCTACCCCGGCTGGCATAGCGGGGTGGGTGATTGCAGGTGGATTTCTGATTGCGATGAGCCGACTCTTTATCGGTTACGTGTCAGTGAAACGAATGGTTCGTCTGGCAATCCCTCTGAATGGTTCTACAGCTGAAGAAACTCTGGATATTCTGGCAGCGGAACAACAGCTGACTCGCCCCTTGACTTTACTGGAACATGATCAGCTGACAACGGCTGCTGTGATTGGCTGGTGGCGACCGACGATTCTCCTGCCAAAGGGCTGGTCTCAATGGAGCAGAGAGCAACTTCGTGCGGTTCTGGCACATGAACTGGCTCATATTCAACAGCACGATTACCTGACGATCCTGGGAGCAGAACTCAGTCGGTCGCTTTATTTCTATCACCCGCTGATTCACTGGCTCGTCTCACGCTTGCGCCTGGAACAGGAACTGACAGCTGATGAAGCAGCAGCGGAAACCAGCGGTGGCGCAGACTCGTACCTGATCGTTCTGGCAGAAATGGCTGTTTCTCAGTCTCCTCATCGGCTCTCAGGTCCGGCGCGTGCTTTCTTACCGACTCATTCCACATTCATGAGGAGAATCGAGATGCTCAAACAGAAGCGATCCCTGAAAACAGTCATCTCACACCCAGTGCGTGCAATGGTAATCTGTTCCCTGCTGGCAACCGGTCTCCTGGCGGCAGGATTTCGGGGGCAGCAGAGCAGTCTGGCACAACAGACTGCAGCAGAGCTCGTCGCACAGCCTGCGGCGGGGCCCGTTGATTTTAATGAAAGCTTGCGGCAAAAACATGAGGCATTCAAGATTAATTCCGTCCCCAATGATGCGCTGGGGGTACTGGCACTCCGGCCGGCCGAACTGCTGTCGCTGCAGGCACTGCAATATGCCAAGGCTCTGATGTTGCAGGCAGAAAAAGAAAATCCCCGCCTCTATCCACTGGGGATACCACTTACCGAAATCAAAACATTAACCGTGATTTTTCTGGCTCCCGAGCCGGACGATCCGTGCAGTCAGCTTTTGGATTATGTGACTGTGATAGAGACCACAAAGGAGATCGATCTGAAGCAGGTGGCAGTCGCTTTCAGCGGCGGAAAGCTGTTCACTCAGGACGGAATCCACCATCTGCAAGATAAGAATAACTCCGAGGCACAACTGGCAATCGTAAACAACCGTGAGATGATTTATGCTCGACGAGCAGGACCTTTTCGTCAAATCCTCGAAGTACGTAATACAGATCAACCGAGTCGCTGGGCAGAGCAATGGAAGCCGATTGAGAAGGATTCCATTGCAGCACTGTTCAACCTGAGGCACTTGCGCGAACTGATCTGGAAGAATCAGTGTAAAATAGATTTTAATGAATCGGTCTGGAAAGCATCTATCGCACCGGTCTGGGAACATACCGATGTGATCACCCTGGGTGCCAATGTCAGTTACAAGACCTCGTTGCAGGCAACCTTTTATCAGCAACAGAACGGCATCCAGATTTTCAAAACTCTGGATGCTGCGCAGATCCTGGGGGCCAACATGCTGCAGCAGTATGAGCAGCAGATTCTCCTTCAAAAACAGAGGGAGCAACTTGTGAAGCTTCCCCTTGTAAAACTAGCTCTCCAACTGGTCAAGTCAATCCAGTTGGAGCAGCAGGGAAAAGATGTGATTTTGACTGCTGTCATGTCAGATCTTAGAGAATTGACCGATAGCACGGCAATTTTTGTACCGGCCATGGTGGAGGCCCGCCAGGCGGCACTACGGTTGGAATCCTTACGTAAACTGAAACATATAGTCTTAGCCATGCATTACTATGCCGGTAAACACAAACATTTTCCGCCTGCTGTCGTGATCGGACCGGATGGTAAAACTCCTCACAGCTGGCGTGTGGCACTGCTGCCATTCCTGGACGAGAATGAACTCTATAAGGAATACCGACTCAACGAGCCCTGGGACAGCGAGCACAACAAAAAAGTATTAAAGAAAATGCTGGCTGTCTTTAAAAATCCGAATGACAACCGGTCCGATTATTACACATCCTACCTCGCTGTCGTGGGTCCGAATACAGTCTTAGGCAAATCAATGCGTACTACTGGCGGCGCAATGGCCGGAGGGTTTGGAGGAGGCAGCAATCCCCCTGCAAAACCAGAGTCATCAGCAGGCGTCAAGCTCAGCGATATTACCGATGGAACATCGAATACGATTGCAATCGTCGAAGCCAGACGCGAAATCCCCTGGACGAAACCGGAAGATATACCCTTCGATGGAGAAAAACTGCCGGAACTTGGTGGGTTTTATGCGGGGGGCTTCAATGTCGCCCTCTGTGATGGTTCTGCGCGGTTTTTGCCGAATCAGCTCGATCCGAAGACATTGAAGTATCTGTTTCTGATCAATGATGGCAATCTTGTTGAATTTCCCTGACTTCGACTGAGTTACTACTGAAGAGAATGGACTATCATTTCAGGCTGATCTGAATAAGCTGTCGAATTCCCAATGTCTGCTTTCCATGTGAGCTGATATTGAGGTAGAAATACAATGGAGTCTCCAGCTTTATGGTATGCCAGTATTGGTCCAAAACTGTCGCGATCTTGCGCAATGAGAGCGGAAAAACGCCGTTTTAATAACTCATAAGTGTTCCAAAAGCCCTGTTACGCATAGGAAAGTGGTGAACGAAAAGCAGTTGATGACGTGTGACACGAAATAATTCCTTAAAATTTAAGGGACATTTATGGGGTTTCAATCAACAGTCATGACGATTTGACAGTATCGGGAAAAATCGGTCACGCGCGCGACGCGTAAGTGGCAGGATAAGTAATGGCTTCAACGCGACAAGCTGAAAATCGGGAACCGGTTGTGGTAAATTGTCAGGTGACCGAAATGACAGGTTTTCGGTTTGCTTCGCTCGAATAAACTCGCTATCATATCAACGACAGTTTATGTTGATTCGATGGTGCTGCGGATCAGAGTTCCCAGGGAAGAGATACTATGCTGACGATTCTTGGCAAACCGACCAGAAAGAACGGCCATTTCTGTGATGGCGTTTCCCGCCGCAGCTTTTTGAAAATTGGTGGCATGGCACTGGGGGGGATCTCACTGCCCGATGTGCTGAGAGCGGAAACAGAGAACCCGTCAGGCAGTAATCACAAAGCTATCATCAATATCTATCTGCCCGGCGGTCCGTCGCATATTGACTTGTGGGATCCTAAGCCGGACGCTCCGAAGGAAATTCGAGGCGAATTCAGCCCGATCAAAACCAATGTACCCGGCATCGAAATCTGTGAGCTGTTTCCGCGCATGGCTACGATGATGGATAAGTTTATCCCAGTCCGGACAATTTCAGACGCAGATGGCAGGCATGATGCCTATCAATGTATGACGGGTCGCAAATTTGGCAGTCGCCAGCCCCCCGGCGGTTGGCCGGCTGCTGGTGCATTTGTTTCTAAACTGCAGGGCCCCGTCAATTCTGCGGTCCCGGCGAATGTTGCCTTGATGTATAAGACGGGAAACGGGACATGGGGAGAACCCGGCACGGGTGGCTTCCTTGGCGTTCAGCATTCCCCGTTCAATCTCGTAGGTCGCAAGGCCCGCAGTTCGCCTGAGAATATGATTCTACAGGGAATTACCCTGGAACGATTGCGTGATCGCGTTAAATTACAGCAGGCGTTTGACACGTTTCGTCGCGATGCAGACACTTCCGGTCTGATGGAGAGCATGGATGTCTATTCTGAGCAGGCTATGAATATTCTGACCACTTCGAAGCTGGCAGATGCGCTGGATCTTTCGAAAGAGGATCCACAAATTCTGGCCCGGTATGGCAAAAGTGTTGAGACATTCCAGCGCGATGGAGCGCCTCCCATGATCGAAAACTTCTGCCTGGCGCGTCGTCTGGTTGAAGCGGGTGCCCGTTTTGTTTCGCTGAATTACAGTCGCTGGGACTGGCATGGGCCGGATGGAATGAACTTCCCCAAATCACGCGAAGAGTTTCCACTGCTGGACCAGGGATTATCTGCCCTGGTGACTGACCTGCATGAACGTGGGCTCGACAAAGATGTCTCCGTCGTGGTCTGGGGCGAATTTGGACGAACGCCTAAGATCAATCAGAACAACAGCCGCGACCATTGGCCCAAAGTCTCTTGCGCCATGCTTGCGGGTGGAGGTCTGCAGACCGGACAGGTCATTGGTAAAACCAACCGTAAAGGCGAATACGCGAGTGATCGCCCCGTAAAATTTCAGGAAGTCTTTGCGACTCTCTATCAGAAGGCGGGACTGGATCTGAACGGAACGCGAATCTTCGACACCAGTGGGACGCCACAATATCTGGTGGACCAGGGAATAGAACCGATGCGGGAAGTAATCTAATCTCTTATTGCATTTTCCGCTACATTGCACTGAGGTGATCGGCGTTAAAGTGAAGCACATTAAAGCCTGTCTGTGCGAACGGATTTTCCAGGTGATTCAAATTGTTTAGACAGTGTCCAGCTTTACTGAAGCGTCCCCAGAGCCATTCAGACCGAGTACGTTAGATTGACAGACGCTACGGTTAAATCTGATGCGTTCTAGAGTTTAACACGTCCCGGTGCTTCCTCTGTTTCTTCATCGAATGAAGTGGGAGGGCGAAATGGATTCTGGTCGGGCAGAGGAGTCGAGTCATTAGCAGGAAATGTTTCTGCCTCTTCGAAGCCGACGTTCGCTGGCTTCCATTGTGGCACTGATTCCGCCGGGACGGACCAGTTGGGTTCTGTCCGTTCTGCAATACGGGAATCAATTCGCATGGGGCGTGTGTCTTGCAGAGACGCCTGCTCTGATGGCAGATGTGCTCCCAGGTCAAGAACCGGATAGCCCGGATATTGTGGGACTTCCCATACTTCACCAGGTACGTTAGCCGGATTGACGTCGATATTTGCCATCGTCATTGTCAAGACGATCCCCGTTTGAGGCCAGTCAAGTTTAATGACATGAGGCAGGATCGCATTGGTATTGCTGCAGTTCCGGTATTCACCAAAGGTCGCAGTGGCGATCCGCTGCCCCTGACTGTCATACAGGGACTGTTCAATGATGTAACCGGTACAGAGATTGACCACAAGAATTTTCTGAACAAGTTTGCCATTGGGCAACAGGCGATCTGAAATCAATTTGACATTGGGTGAATTCTGTCCCTCTTTTTGAATTGAAAGCTCTTTTTCATTCAACGGTACGACACGCAAGGCTTCGAGCAACCAGTCCGGTTCGAAGGGAATATTCAACTGGGAGCCCATCGATTCATAGTGATCATGCCTGAGAGTAAAGACCTGTTTGGGCTCGTTCCGTTTGACCCAGAACCAGAAGCGTTCATCATTTGAGCCAAAGTCGACTTCAGCTCCCAGGGGAGAACTGGCACGTAAACGGAAGCGTTTGGGCTGTTCGACGATCAACATGGCGTTTAACGCCGGCATCGGCAGACCGCCTTTTTGACGCGCTTTGATTTTGACAGAAGAAGACTGCCAGCCATATACGCCCGCCGTCTGGTTATTCAAATGATTGACGATTTGTGTGTAAGTTGCATTGGGAGGTAGCACACAAACTGGAGCTTGCTGAGGCAGGAAAGTACGCACGGAAGCACAAGCGGGAAGGAACATGCCTATGCAGAGCAGAAGTACAAACTTTAGAGCCAGGAAGTAAGTGCGCATCAGTTGCGTAGGTCTGCTGATCTCTGTTCTTCCTTGAACATGTGACATAAGTTTAATCCATCAGCGGGGCGTACCCCTTATTCCCACTCTTCGAGAAATTGTGTATTCAGTTGCTGTTGTAATGCTTCGATCTCTGCTTCTTCGAGATTCTGATCACGAATATCAAAATTTCCTTCCCCATGAGTCCCTGACAGTTGCAGATATGATGTCTGATCTTCCGACCGAGAGCCTTCCAGTTTCAATCGTCGTTTTTGCACGAGAAATAAAGCCAGTACGTAGAGAAATTTTTCCTGTACCTGGTTGGGAGTTTCATACAGTTGCTCGAAATACTGCATCAAGGCATCCGGGTCAATTTTTTTCGGGCCGGTCGCCACTGCCTCCGGTACCTGCAGTTTCCATTCACCTACAGCCCCTTCAGGCGGACCGGACCAGGCTTCTTCCGAAAAATCCATTCTGATCAGTTGTCCATTTTTTTCAACAATCACAGAATGTACCAGTTCACCAGGCACAAAATCTTTGCCCGTTGAAGAGCAGGTTTTTCCTAATGGTTTTAAATGATAGTCCATTTAAAATGCTTGTTCCGTAGATTCAGATCAGATTTCCATTTCACGCCGAATGTATTTGTACACACGGCGAATCCTAGAGTAATCGTGAATTTACCTCAAGATGATTCTGCGGAGAAAGACGCGATTCCTGCTGTGATATTCAAAATAATGTGGGTGATAAAGACATGACAGGTAGAGGTTTACGGTGCGTCGCATATTACGGGAGCGTTTCCAGGTCCTTTTGGACCGAGTATCATCGATCGAGAGACGCTATCGTTAAATGTAATGCGATCTAGGAGCCTGTAAAGAAGCGGCTTGCAGAGCCACCCTGCTTAACGATGGGAATTTCAATCCGTGCTGTACAACGGGGGCAATGGCCTGCGTAGGCTGTTCCCGCATGATTCTGGTAAATATTGACATAGACATTACAGCATTTGAAATACACCCCGACGGTGGGGCGAGGTTGGTGAGGCGTGGGGCTCTGATCCGTCATCCCGTGACTCCCGATACAAAAAGAAGCTGAAACGCGCGAGGCAGTTTCAGCTTCTTTATGAAATTCAACGTTGCAGATCAAGGTGAGTTTTTAAAATCTCAAATTGATTATTTCTGGTGTGCCAGAGCCAGCATGGCGCGGGCCCGGGTTTGATCTTTATCACGAGCATTACATTGCTCATCACCCACGGCAGTTCGGTTCAAAGCTTCGTCAAGCATTTTTTCAGCCTCGGCAGCATCCAGCTTACTGAGCGGGACGGCCGATTCTGTCAGTATCGATATGACAGTGCCTTGTACTTGCAGAAAGCCACCATCGACAAAGTACCTGCTTTCGGTGCCATCAATTGACTCAAAGGAAAGTTCACCATATCCCAGGCGGCCGACCATCGGCATGCGCCCGGGCAGAATTCCGATTTGTCCGTCGAACAGGGTACAGCGCAAACTCTGCACTGGCTGATCCAGCAGAGTCGTTTCCGGAGTGACTAACAACAGGCGAAAATCTTGAGCCATTGGTGCTCTAACCACATCTAAAACAGGATTGCAGATAAACTCTGTGACAGGAAATGAATTCACAGTCACAGAGATTTCGAATAACGATATGACCGAAAACTATTCAGCCATTCTCTTGGCTTGTTCTTCCGCTTCTTCAACAGAACCGACATACATGAAGGCAGATTCAGGAAGATGATCCCACTTACCCGCACAGATTTCTTCAAAGCTGCGAATAGTATCTTCCAGTGGTGTAATTTTACCAGCCTTACCTGTGAAGACTTCTGCCACGAGGAATGGCTGTGACAGGAAGCGTTCGATACGACGGGCACGATGCACGATCAGTTTGTCTTCTTCACTCAATTCGTCAACACCCAGAATTGCAATGATGTCCTGCAATTCACGATATCGCTGTAGAGTCTGCTGAACTTCGCGGGCCACCCGGTAGTGACGCTCACCCACATATTGTGGATCGAGAATACGACTGGAAGAAGCCAGTGGATCGATCGCCGGATAAATCCCTTTTTCTGAAATCTTTCGTTCCAGATAAATGAATGCGTCCAGGTGGGAAAATGCAGTTGCAGGGGCGGGGTCGGTCGGGTCGTCTGCAGGTACATAAACAGCCTGCACACTGGTGATCGCACCGTTTTTGGTAGATGTAATACGTTCCTGAAGTTCCCCCAGTTCGGTACCCAGGGTAGGCTGATAACCTACAGCTGATGGCATACGTCCCAGCAACGCAGACACTTCACTACCAGCCTGTGAGAACCGGAAGATATTGTCGACGAAGAGCAGGGTGTCAGTACCGGTAGTATCACGGAACCATTCCGCCATCGTCAATGCGGACAGAGCGACACGCAGACGAGCGCCTGGAGGCTCGTTCATCTGACCGAACACCATACAGGTCTGTTCAATCACGGACCGGTCAGTCTGACCGATTTTAGTTTCCTGCATTTCGAGCCAGAGATCGTTTCCTTCACGGGTCCGTTCACCCACACCGGCGAATACGGAGTAACCACCGTGTGCACTGGCGATACGGGCAATTAACTCGGTCAGAATCACGGTCTTACCAAGTCCAGCCCCACCGAACAGACCGGCTTTACCACCACGAACGAAGGGGGTCAGCAGGTCAACCACTTTGATCCCGGTTTCGAAGAGTTCGGTTTTTGCACTCAGGTTTTCCAGCAATGGTGGCTTGCGGTGAATGGGCCAGCGCTCGTCTGTTGAAACTTCACCGCGACCATCGACGGGATCGCCCAGCAGGTTGAATACCCGTCCCAGAGTTCCTTTACCGACTGGAACCGATACCGGAGCTCCAGTATCGATAACGTCCATGCCGCGGACCATACCATCAGTCGATGCCAATGCCACGCACCGGACACGTCCACCGCCCAGATGCTGCTGAACTTCTCCGGTGACGTTGATCTCAACACCTTTGTTGTTTGTCTTCACAGTCAAGGCATTGTAAATTTCCGGCAGCTGTTTCTCAGGAAATTCAGCATCAAATGTAGAGCCAATGATCTGAGTGATTTTGCCAACGGTCTGTGTTGTGCTGGCTTCGGTTGTCGCCATTGATATGTCTCTGCTTTCTGATATTGATCAATCTGTAAAAAACCATAAAGTGCCCACGTAAGGCGTGACGGAAATTACTCCAGGGCAGCGGCACCACCAATAATTTCGAGGATTTCCGAGGTGATCTGTGACTGTCGTGCCCGGTTGTATTGAGCAGAGAGTGAGCCGACCATTTCGTTGGCGTTCTCTGTTGCTCCTTTCATCGCCACCATACGGGCAATCTGTTCGCTGACTGCTGCATCCAGGAAACATTTAAACAAACGTGCTTTAAATGCTGTCGGGACAATCTCTTCCAGGATTTCCTGGGCAGAGGGCAGAAATTCGTAGTCATATTTTTGAGTGGCAGTTGACTCTTCCGCAGTATCCAGTGCTCCAATTGGCAGCAGGGAGTGTACGGCAGGCTGCTGTCGAGAAGACGAAATAAATTCCGTATAAGCGACATCGAGTCGGTCAATCTTGCCTTCGATGTATTCAGTAATATATCGACCGGCAAGTTCGTCAACTTCTTCGAATGTCGGACGATCTTCAAAGTGAGTATAGGAATGGGAAGGTTCAATTCCCTGAAACTTCAGAAAACTGATCCCACGCTTACCGGAAATTTCCAGTCTCACATTCTGACCACTGGCTGTCAGTTCTTTATGGCGTTTTAATGCCGCCTTCAAAACACCTGAATTGTAACCGCCACACAAACCACGATTGGAAGTTAAAACAAGCAGTACAGAGTTTTTTTCTGTCTCATGTTTCTCCAGAAGTGGATGATGAAATTCCAGATTTGCCTGAGACAGATCTGAAACAAGTTCAGAGATCTTTTTGGTGTAAGCAGCAGCCTCCGATGCACGGTCCATGGCTTTCTTGAAACGCGCGGTGGCGATCAATTCCATGGTCCGTGTGATCTTACGGATGTTTTTTACCGCTTTTAATCGTTTAACGATGGCACGTGCTTTGGCCATTTGATTCTGAACCCGTTTTAGATTATCTGTTCAAACAAAGAATTCAAAAGTTGATCAGGCGTTCTTACGTAGAAACTGTTCTACGAAAGTCTTCAATACCGTCTTCAACTGTTCGATTGTGTCGTCTTCCAGTTTCCCGGTTTCAGTGATCTTATCGGTGATTTCCGGATACTGATCGTGGATAAACTGCAGCATTTCTGATTCTGCCTGCTGTACCTGGTTAATTGGTACCGCATCGAAGAATCCTTTCGTACCAGCATACAGACTGACAACCTGATCGGCCATTGACATCGGATTGAACTGCGGCTGTTTCAGCAGTTCTACCATTCGATATCCACGATCCAGTTGTGCCTGAGTTGCTTTATCCAGCTCTGTACCCATCTGGGCGAATGCTTCCAGTTCGCGGAAAGCAGCCAGGTCCAGACGCAGACTACCGGATACACTTTTCGTTGCTTTGGTCTGGGCATTACCACCCACGCGAGAAACACTGATCCCCACGTTAATCGCAGGACGAATCCCGGCGAAGAACAGGTCTGGTTCCAGGTAAATCTGACCATCGGTAATTGAAATCACGTTGGTCGGGATGTAAGCCGAAACTTCCCCTTCCAGAGTTTCAATGATGGGCAGGGCAGTCATGGAACCGCCACCCAGTTCATCACTCAGTCGAGCGGATCGTTCCAGCAGACGGCTGTGACAGTAAAATACGTCACCAGGATATGCTTCACGCCCGGGAGGACGTCGCATCAGCAGTGACAGCTGGCGGTATGCCTGGGCCTGTTTGGACAGGTCGTCATACACAACCAGAGTATGTTTACCCTGATACATATAGTGTTCTGCAATCGCAGCACCAGCGTAAGGGGCAATGTACTGCAAAGGAGCAGGGTCACTGGAAGATGCACTGACGACAACGGTATAATCCATTGCGCCGTGTTCCTGCAGCTGATTAACAATGCCGGCGATCGTCGCAGCGCGCTGACCACAGCCAACATAAACGCAGATGACATCTTTACCTTTCTGGTTCAGAATGGTATCGATGGCAATGGCGGTTTTCCCTGTTTTGCGGTCACCAATAATCAACTCACGTTGACCTCGACCGACGGGTGTCATGGCGTCAATCGCCTTGATCCCGGTAGCCATGGGCTGCTTCACAGGCTGCCTGGCAGCAACACCAGGAGCTGCATATTCCAGGGGACGGGATTCTGTCGCCACAATGGGACCTTTTCCATCAAGTGGAATTCCCAGTGGGTCAACAACCCGTCCCAGCAGTTCATCTCCAACGGGGATGGACAGCAGGGTGCCTGTACTACGGACTTCATCACCTTCCGCGATTGCCAGATAATCACCAAAGATAATAATACCAACCGAGTTTTCTTCGAGGTTGAAGACCTGTCCCCGCACCCCGTTTGAAAACTCTACCATTTCGCCAGACATCGCAGAAGAAAGACCGTAAACGCGTGCGATACCATCGCCCACTTCCAGGACTCGCCCTACTTCACTGGTCTCAATTTCGCCGCGAAAGTCTTCAATTTCCTTCTGGATAACTGAAGCGATCTCGTCCGCTTTGAATTTCATGAATGCTCCTATTGCTCAACCGCCCGCGTAACTGTTTGAGACGCGTACGAAGAGAACCATCATATACTGTGTCATCAACCTGAATCACCAGACCACCGATAACAGACTGGTCTATAGATGTTTGTAGTACTGGAGAAAAACCCAGTGTATCACTCAAGCGTTGTTTAATACTCGATAATGTTTCATCGGTCAGCTCAAAAGCAGAGCGAACGAGAACCATTTTTTTACCGGATTCCGTATCACGCATCGTAATGATCTGAGACATGATCTGCTCGAACAGTTCGAGCCGGTCATGCCGTGCCAGAACTCTGAGGAAATTAGTCAGCAGCTCAGAAGCATGCGGGGCAATCACACGATCAATCAGATTTAACCGTTCATCTTTATTCAAAGAATGAGATGTCAGAATCTGACCAAAATCCGGAAACTGAGTGGTCACCGCGTTCAGAAATTCAGAAACCTCTTCGATCGCTGAATCCTTATCAGACTCCTGAATCGTTCCCAGAAAAGCTTTGGCATACACCTTGGCAATTGATGTTGCACTGGGGTCTTCCATTACACTGGGAATATGAGTTTTAATTTTTTTCTGATCGTTCACGCGGATCATAACTCACAACTAAAGGATAAAATAATTCAAACAAAACAATTAAGTTTGAATAAGTCGCTTCTACTGCAAATCAGTTAGAACTGCCGGATATCTGAGACAACGCCTCGTTAATCAGCCGATCACGATCTGATTCATTCAAAGCACGTCCGAGGACCTGCTCCGTAGCATCAATCACACGTCCATTGATCTGGTCGAACAGATCTTTCAAAGCCAGTTCACGAGCTCGTTCAATTTCGTCAACAGCGTGAGTTTTAATGGACTCCGCTTCCTGACGAGCCTGTGCGAGTACGTCCTGCTTAATGCGATCTGCATCTGAACGAGCTTCGACCATCATTGCCTGGATCTCATCCTGAGCCGCCTCGATCTTACGTGCGTGCTCCTTAACTAATTCTTCAGACTCTTTCTGCTTGGATTCTGCCGTATTGATGGCAGTAATCACTCGCAATTCCCGTTCGTCCAATGCCTGAATCAATGGTCCCCAGGCAAATGCCCTGAGGACAAAGATAAAGACGACAAACACGATGAGTGACCACAGTGCCAAGTCTGTTTTCCAGTGCAGAGGTGGTCCTGATGGATGCTCAGCTCCTTCAGCCGCATACAATGATGCATCTAAGCCAAGCAATCCACTGCCCAGGATCACGCCACTGACTATCATCAGCATGATGAGACACCGGCTTGTAAAAAGACTTTTTAACATGATCAGAATTTCTCACATTGAAGTCGAAAGTAACAGTTGGGAACTCGCCCGTTCACAAAGAGCGCGGCTAGTCCTGTAAGTTCGTAATACTGTTTAAAAGTACAATTAAGACATGCAGATGATAAGTGCGAAGAATGTAGCACCTTCGATCAACGCTGCAGCAATAATCATTGCAGTCTGAATTTTACCACCAGCTTCGGGCTGGCGAGCGATGGCTTCTACAGCAGAAGCACCAATTTTACCAATACCGAAACCGGCACCGATAATGGTAATGCCTGCACCGAGAGCACCCAGTGAAATTCCGCCACCAGCTTCTTGCGCCATTGCAGGAACAGCTGTGGCCAATACAACAACGCATGTCATGTACATAATCCGTAAAGCCTGGATCATTGTTTTTATCCCCTGACCTTTCTCAACGAGGAACACTCAAACGAAATATACTAAGCAAGTCTGCGGGCAGGCTGACGATTCTCTAGTGAGGATTGACAGCAGCACTAATAAACAGAGTTGCAAGAAACGCAAAAACATATGCTTGCAGGAACGCAACGAACAGTTCCAGCAGGCCAACTAAAATCTGGGCGATGATGCTGGATGGCATCACAATTGCCCACATACCGGTATCAGCGGTCATGGCAATAAAACCCAGAAACACAGCAATCACAGTATGTCCGGCCATGATGTTGGCAAACAATCGAATTGCCAACACCGCATGTTTGATCAAGAAACCGGCCAGCTCAATCACCCAGATCATCGGCAGTAAAATCACTTTTAAACCAATGGGTAATTCCATTGAAGGAGCCAGTGACAACCAGAACTGAATGGGTCCCTGTTCCCGCGAACCGTAGATAACAACAGCACAGAATGTAGTAAATGCTAATGCTATTGTCACATTCAACTCACCGGTCGCAGACCCCATCCAGGGAAAGACCCCCAAGAGATTGCAGATGAGTACATAAAAGAAGCAGGAAAGCACAAAAGGCAGATATTTATCAGCAGGATGTCCTACTTTCGGGCCGTGGTGATGTCCATGTCCGTGGTCATCATCATGGTGTCCTTCACCAATGGTGGGACGTACGACTTCGTCACGCATATAGATGACAATCGATTCCCAGAAGTTCCACCAGCGTCCGGTTACCACCTGTCCCCCTGCAGCCCGTTTTGCCAGGCCTCGAAATACAAAAAACAGGAACGTAACAGCAACTAATTGCAGGAGCATGAACTTTGTGAGCTGCAAACCGAAAATCTGGGGCAAATCAATATGCATTTCCCAGGGGAGTTCGAAGTGCGAAATGTCGCGAACGTGATGGAATTTATCATCGTGACCGGCGGCCATTGTTTAAGCTCGATTCAAAATTATTTCTGTTTAAAACATTGTTAACTGAAAACAGCTTCGGCAGGTTACCGAATGATCAACAAGGTTTCAACCAATAGAGAAGCAAAGTAACAAATCAGTAACCAAATCAGAAAATTCAAAAACTCGGCGGAACCAAAATCAGTTCGCAACTTGATAATGATTAACGTGCCGATACCGACAACCATTAATCGGAGCAGCGTAGAAACACCCATTACAGCAACCGGTGCCGCATCGCGATAAAGAAAACCCGATATGAGAAACACCAGTATTCCGGGCACCAGACACAAAACAACAGCGTATGTCAGGCCTTCAACAGCACGTGCCCCCACAATCGTATAAGCTGGCACACTCAGAAGAGCATAGAGACCCAGCAGACTGACAGCAAGAATGCTGCACTGTTTGAACGGGTTTCTGGTTGGCGTATCTGGCGTTGATTGCATTTGACGAAATTAATATCGTTGTGTTTTAGTGTAGATCAATGAGAACCGTGGGGCTGATTGGATCTGGTCGTTCACAGTCATTGATATCAGTTGTTTGTGATCGTTTCATCGGCTTCATCCTTTGATCGATCTTTACTCTTTCGTTCTTTACGCTCCGCTTCTTTAGCCATATGCAGTAAATGTGTCATGCCGGTAACAAAACCGAGCAGGGCACCCACTGCTGTCAGCCATGGGGTAGTATCCCATTTTCCATCGAGCCAATGTCCCAGAAAAGCAGGCAGTGCCATTTCGAGACTCACTGATGTCAATTTACTGACCCACTGATGGGCTTCCGCTAATGACGAGCGAGTCTGCCGATCTGGTCGCGGCATGGTAGCTGCTTTCAGAAATGAAGCATTAACGCGAAATACGTTACAGAGCATCTGTCAGTTCATGTTAAACAAACAGATTAGAAACAGACTCTAAAGGCAATGTCCCGGATAGTCAAAGAACTCACCATTGGAATTACTTGAAAACCATTTTTCTCATTATTGACATTGACGCCGATCAGGACCTATTAGCCATAGGAATCAAAATCAGACTTAAAGGTCAAAGTAAGTGATTCCGTTTGAGGTTTCTGCCTTACTGTTCAATTCGATTCCTATATTCTGCCCGCCTTTCTGTGGGGTTATCAAAGTGTTGGTGCCAGAAGGACAGTGCGAGCCGCTGCAGATTCCCTGGAAGTGAGGTCGATGAATTTTTGATGAGGCTAAAATTATAAATACAATGATAGCAGTGTGATACAGCGCCATGCTGAATGAATCTTCACAAATCAGAATGCTCCGATAGTTGCTTTTTATAGTCTCTCGTGGTAAAACTAGGCTCATGTTTCAATAATGATTCATACGTCAGCCTGTCGTAGGTGGCATTGGATCTGTGGCAGACATTCACCTGTAAAATTGGTTTTCAGAGCATTAAACCGAGTTTGCAACCTGTTTAGACGTCCATTGTTGTGGCACCAGGATTACTTTAACGGCTATTACATAACTGCTTATAGTTCCTGAAAATGAGAATAACTACCTAGTGGCTTTCTGTTCTGAGGAGAGTAGCGTCCTGGTCGAAATTTAGATTTGACGTTTACATATTGTTCATCGCATTCCGGTCGTCGGAAATAAAGGACTTTTCATCTCAGACGACTGGCTGAATGTGCTGGAACGGGGCAGATGTGCTAAAACTTGAACCCGAGTGTCATGGATGACTGAAGCAAAATTAAGACACCGACCAGTGTTTTGATTGATATTTGGGAGTCATTCCTAATGTCCCCAACGATTCTAAAGTCCCTCGAGAGTCAAACTCGTCGTGATTTAGCTGCCACTGCAAAATCTCATGGTATCGCCGGTTGGCATGGCATGCGAAAGCAGGAGTTGGTTAAGGCCATTGCCAAAATAAAGCTGGCAAAATCAAAATCAAAACCCAAAGCAACTAACACAACACCAAAATCCCCGCCTGCAGAGGCTACCAGACCTGCTTCTGTTCCTGCTTTCCCTTCTCAAAGTGCATCCAGCCAGACTCCCTCGGAGCATCAGGCTCGCATTCAAAAACTGCTCAAGTCGAACGGTCATACATCTCTCAGCGACAAAATGCATCCGACTTCTGAATCAGTTGAAACGAAGCTCAATGCACAAGTCAAAGATTCCCACTGGTTACTGGCCAACTGGACGATTACCCAGGGAAGTCTAGACCGGGCAAAAGCAGCATTGGGTGCCTACTGGTACCAGGCGGTCCCTGTGATCCGTGTGTACGATATCACAACGAATGAAAACAGCCGCACCAGTAAAGCTTATGTTAAAGATGTTGAGATCAAGATCGATTCCGGTTTGTGGTATGTTCAGATCGATCAGCCGGCTCGTTCATACAAACTGCAGCTGGGTTTTGTCACTCCCCAGAATAAATTCTTCGGGCTGGTTTACTCGCATAAACTGACTCCACCAATGCCCGAAGTCTGTGAGAAAGGAAGTAAAACCAAACGTGCTCTCGACAGTAATTATTCTGCAACACGTTCGCGTCGTTATACTTCACGGAATGAGAATAACGGGACTCCGATTTCCCGATTATCTCTGCCATTAACACTGGATTCGAATGGCGATTCAAACGGTTCGAAGAGTAAGAAAGCCAAAAAAGAGTTCCACGTTGAAACGGAACTGCTGATCCATGGTACTTCGGATCCACACGCAGAAGTCACTTTGCTGGGCGAAAAGATCCCGGTCAGTAAAGAAGGACGCTTCGCACTGCGGTTGAGCCTGCCTAATGGCAGACAAGTGATTCCAGCCGTAAACACGTCGTCCAACAAGCGTCGTCAGCAGACGATTGTGCTGGCAATTGAACGGAACACGAAAGATCTCGAGCCAGTCCAACTGGACGAGTAACGAATTTGCGCTCGCATCGCCAGATGACTGACAGAGAGCGCTTCTCTGTCAGTCGGCGTTTCCGTAATAGACTTCGACAGGTAGCTTTGTCTGCTCAGCCACTTTGTGTGCGATTTCATCAACTTGTGTGGTACTGAGCGAAGCAACATACTCTTCAGCAGTACGCCTGGCGATAGTATAAACCTGCACCAGCTTGATTTGCCCGCCAGCTTGAACAATATCATTCAGTCGGGAACAGTACGCGTCAATTTCCTCGTTTGATGGTGGCTGCTGATTCACCAGCATAAACAGGCTCTGAATCACAATGGGACGCTGCTCTGCTGCCAGATGCAGGTTATCAAGAACCTGGGAGAAGCGGATTTTCGTGCGATCAATCGTCTTGAAATAGTCTTCCGTCCCCGCATCGAGTTTGGCCCAGATTTCTCCCTGGTTTTCATCAAAAATCGCCAGGGCTGCCTGCGTACTCGCACGATGAAACATACTGGCATTGCTGATCAGCACCATTTTCACATCAGACGCAGAGTGCTTCCGTTTCAACGCTGCCACTTGTTTGACGATCTGATCGAAGTTGCGGTAAGTGGTCGGTTCTCCGTCACCTGAAAAGGCGATGTCATTCAAACGCCGTAATTCTGCTGGAACTTCCGAAAACTTCGGGTCCTGATAAATTTCACCACTGAGCACAAACTTCAGCATGTGATCCAGTTCCTGCATCAACTGTTCGGTGCCGACAAAGCGGGTTTCTGATTCTTCACGGCGATCTACCTGACAGTAGATGCAGTCGAAGTTGCAGATCTTATCGGGATTCAGATTGATTCCGATCGAAATCCCCTTACTGCGGCGGGAAAGCACCGGATAGACAAACTTATTGTCATGATAAGTTCGCTGATGCTGCGAGTGCAGAGGCAGTGATGAAGACATGTTCTGTTTCCCGGTGAATGAAAAGTGGTTCTCTTTTTTTATATGACTCAGCAATGGTAAAGACAAGTCGTGCTGGAAATGTTATCACAATCATGTGGATGATTTAATCCATAAAAAAACGTGGTAGAAACTTCATAAGCTTCTACCACGTTTCCAGTTATGCGTTATCTGCTGATTGGATTAAACTTCTTTGGAATCAATCCAGCTCATCATGCGGCGAAGTTCTTTTCCAACGGTTTCAATCGGATGTTGTCGATTCAGGCGTCGAATGGCTTTGAATGAAGCCTGATTTGCTTTGTTTTCCAGCAACCAGTTCTTCGCGAATTCACCAGTCTGGATCTCAGTCAGGATCTTCTTCATTTCCTGGCGAGTTTCATCGGTGATAATCCGGGGGCCACTGGAGTAGTCGCCGTACTCGGCTGTATTGGAAACACTGTACCGCATGTAGTTCAAACCACCTTCGTAGAACAGGTCCACGATCAGTTTCAGCTCATGCATACATTCGAAGTAAGCCATTTCTGGCTGATATCCGGCTTCCACCAGAGTGTCAAAGCCGGCTTTGACCAGTTCACTGACACCACCGCAGAGTACAACCTGCTCACCGAAGAGGTCTGTTTCTGTTTCTTCCGCGAATGAGGTTTCAATCACACCACCACGTGTACCACCAATACCTTTGGCGTAAGCTAAAGCGAGCTGGCGGGTACTTTCAGCGGCGCCATCAACCAGAGCAATCAGAGAGGGAACACCGCCCCCTTTGACGTATTCGCTGCGTACCAGATGGCCAGGTCCTTTAGGAGCAACCAGAGCAGCATCAACACCAACTGGTGGAACAACCTGATTAAAATGAATGTTGAAACCATGTGAGCAGAGCAGCAGGTTCCCCTTGCTGAGGTTCGGCAGAATTTCTGTTTTGTAGAGGTCGCCTTGAACTTCGTCTGGCAGCAGGATGTTTATCAGATCGCCTTGTTTTGTTGCTTCTGCGATCGAGACTGGTTCGAAACCATGGCTGACGGCCAGATCGTAGTTTTCGCTCCCTTTGCGCTGCCCAATAATGACATTGCAGCCACTGTCGCGAAGGTTTTGCGCCTGTGCATGTCCCTGGCTTCCGTAGCCAAGAATGGCAATCGTCTTGTCTTTCAACAAAGACAAATCTGCGTCGTCATCGTAATAAATTGTTACTGCCATAATCCTGATCTCTTGTTATTTTCATGTAAGGCTGAGAGAAGCAGAACCAGATCTACTTCTATGGGAACTTGGGCCATCAGTTGTTGCTTTTGGAGAAACAACATCCTGCCCGGAGAGAACAATGCAACCGTCATTTACAGCTTGCGTAGTTTGTTCTGGTGGACGATTTAAACTGTTTCCACAGTCTCTGAATCCACATCTGCTTTCACTGTTTCTGAACGTAACAGGGCAATTCGTCCTGTACGTACGATCTCCAGTATTCCAAACGGTCGCATAACATCAATGAATGCATTGATTTTAGATTCCTGACCGGAGATTTCGATCATCACGTTTTCAGTGCTCACGTCAACGATTTTCGCACGGAAAATTTCGACTAATTCACGAATTTCTGATCGTGTTTTGCCAGGTGCCGAGACTTTCATCAACATCAGGTCACGTTCCACAAAATCCTGACCGGAAAAGTCAACCACTTTCACAACAGTGACCAGCTTTTCCAGTTGTTTTCGGACCTGATCGAGCTTGCTGTAATCACCTACGACAAAAGTAATTCGGGAAAATTCAGGTTCTTCAGTTTCGCCGACGGCCAGGCTCTCGATATTGAAGGCGCGCGAGGCGAGCATCCCCGAAATATGGGCCAGTACACCCGGTTGATTCATTACAAGAGCAGAAAGAACGTGTTTCATCCCAAAACCTTAATTCGTATTTCAATCAGTTACAGAAGTATCGTGAAATCGATAGCAGCCCACAGTTTAGTCAGGAAGCAGGGTCCCGACAAGTCAGGTCACTGTTATCTCCGATTTCTACCTTGATGATCAGTTCGATTGAGCCGATTATGCTGCTATCCTGCTTTCTGCACAGACAAAGTTCGGGCAATTCAGGTTCGATCTCTCTGAATCCAAACAAACAGTCTCACTTTTTGTACTTTTAGAGAAACCTGCTGTTTTGACAGGCGGACACGACTCTGTTTTAATTGATAAGCGCTGTACTTCTGATTTTGAACTTTAAGCATTGAATCGAGAGCAGGGATGACTCAAAACTGGCGTTTTGCCCCCCATGATGAATCACAGGTACGCCGCCTCAGTTCTGAAATGCGAATCTCGCCCTTACTGGCGCAGGTCTTGATTGCCCGAGGACTTCAGGACGCTGCCGCTGCGCGAAGCTTTATTGATGCCCGGATGACCGAGTTGCTGGAACCCGGTTCCATGCCTGGCGTCGAATCCGCCTCGGATCGAATTGTCGCCGCGCTCAAAGACAAACGTCGCATCACCATCTATGGCGATTATGATGTAGACGGAATGACGGCAACCAGCATTCTTCTGCAATGCATCACGCTGGCAAATGGAAAGTGTGACTACTTCATTCCCAACCGACTCGATGATGGATATGGCTTAAACTGTGACGCGATTCGACAGTTGCACGAGGAAGACCCGCAGCGATTGCTGATCACGGTCGACTGTGGAATTACCAGTGTGCAGGAAGCTGCTCTGGCTCGGGAACTGGGCCTGGAACTGATTATTACCGATCACCATCAGATGGCGGATGAATTACCGGCAGCAGACTGCCTGGTCCATCCGCGACTTCCTGACAGTGATTACGAGTTCCCCCATCTTTGCGGAGCTGGTGTTGCTTTAAAACTGGCGTGGGCGGTCTGTCAGAAACTGGGAGATGGTCAGAAAGCATCGCCGCAGATGCGAGAATATCTCAAGTGTGCCGTCGGACTGGCGGCCATCGGTACGATCGCTGATGTCGTGCCTTTGGTGGGCGAGAACCGGATCCTGGTCCGCTACGGGCTGAGTGCACTGGCAGAACGGGCGCCGCTGGGATTACAGGAATTGATGAAAGTTGCAGAAATCAAAGCGGGGCAGATGCTGGATACAGAAGACATCGGGTTCGCGATCGCACCTCGTCTGAATGCCGCCGGTCGCCTGGGACAGGCCCGCCTGGCAGTCGAACTGTTGACCACCTTAAACCAGGATCGTGCCTCTCAGTTGGCTGCGTATCTTGATGAACTCAATAAAAATCGCCGGACGGTAGAACGACGCATTTTCAAACAGGCCAAAGAAATGGTCGAAGAAAATGCGGAATGGGAAGAGCATCACACACTGGTACTTGCGCATGCAGACTGGCATCCCGGAGTCATTGGTATTGTTGCGAATCGGGTTTCGGAGCATTTTGAAAAACCGACAGTATTGATAGCCCTGGATGCGACCACACGCACCGGGCAAGGTTCCGCACGATCTTTTGCCGGATTTGATCTCCATGCAGGATTTTCCTCGTGTTCGGCACATCTGGTCCGCTATGGTGGTCACCAGGCTGCAGCAGGCCTCAAAATTGAAGAAGATAAAATCGAAATTTTTCGGCAGGCATTTGCAGAATATGCGGCCGATGCGCCTAAGCCTTCCGAAGACGAACTGCTCGTCCGCATTGATGCGGAAGTCTGTCTGAATGAAATTACCAAACAGGCGGTACGTGAACTGGATTGCCTGGGTCCCTTTGGCCAGGAGAACCCGCGACCTCAATTTGTGGCAACACGCGTGCAACTGGCTGAACCGCCACGTACGATGGGGGAAGGCGGCCGCCATCTTTCACTCGTCTTCCAGCAGCATAATACCAAAATACGTGCCATTGCCTTTGGAAAAGGGGAATGGGCCACTCAAATGGATGAAGATGGCGGGCCGTTTTCAATCAGCTTTGCCCCTGGCATTAATCGTTTTCGCGGTTTCGAAAGTGTGCAGCTTCAGTTGAAAGACTGGGTTTCGGAAAAGTCAGAAGCCTCTATTCCATCCTGACTCTTCGTACGGACTCAGTTTTCATTGATCAGTTCAATTCCGGAAATGACCGGTAAATATCTTGAGTTGTCAGCCGGTACCAGTTCCAGTTCGATTCGATCCTGAACCGCCACTTCATCGAATTGCAAAACCAGGCTCTGCATGGCCCGATCAGTCTGTTTTCGGATATCCAATGAGTTCTGCACCTGCTTTCCCTGTAGATTGATGTGAAACAATCTTTGGCCGGCTGCTACTTTTTCGTCTGGCTCCGTAAAAGTCAGTTTGACTGTGTAATGCTTTGTATCAGCTGCAGGAGACTGTTTAGATTCCAGATCTTTTTGCTCGGAGGTATCTGCCTTCATCTTTAATACAAGGCGTGCGGAGCCAGATGAGGCCCCCTTATAGGAGCGGGCAATGCGGGTCCCCGTTCCTGTGATCAGAAAACAGACTGAGCCTCCTTTGGACCAGCCTGGCTGAGACAGCACTTCCTGAAGCAGCTTTTTCAGATCGGGGGTGGCCTGACCTGCTCCATGCGCATCCACTTTGGTCCAGGCAGGGGGAGACCATGTGATATTTGTTTTGGTCCGCTTGCGGGAAGAGAGGTTCCGCTTTGATTCTACAAACGGTTGTGGATTCGCTGATGCTTCTGCTTCGATTTTTAATTGTGATGGCGATTTTCCAGTCTCATCCACGGTAAACTGAATCCAGGCCGACTCCAGCTGATCGCTGGCTGAGAGGGGAATCTCCGAAAAACGCAGTCCGACGACTTGAGGATCACCCGCATCCAGGCCCAGTTCCAGATCGCTGCTATGAAGTTTGACCTGTCCTTTAGAATCTTCTTCCGCATCATCCTCTACACCGGCGATGGGAATGCCAGGGAGGGGGGGCGCATTGGTCTCCTGTTGAATTGCGATTGTGATTTTCTGTGGATTAATGATTCCGGAGGCAGCGACCCAGTTCATCCCATCGCTTCCTGAAGAACTCTGAACTTTCAAAGCGTGATGGCGAAACAACTCATGTTTTTTGTTGGAAACAGTTACTTTCAAATCAGGTGACCGTCCGCCGACGCTGGGGTAGTCCAGCCAGAGAGTACCGTTTTCTGAACTTCGATCACCGGGTGCTCCAAAATTGATACCGGCCTGTTTCACTATCCCTGCAGACTTTGCATCGCTGCCTAACTGGCTGGTCGTCCAGAATTCAATCTCCGGCATATGAATTAATGCAAGCGAGGTCTGGTTCTGATAGGAACAGCTACAGGTGCGTGTGTAATCAGGGGCGTTCAGTACGCCGTTTGCTACAACCAGATTCGACGTGCAGCTTGATTTGAATCCTCCGAAGTTTCCGGTTCCACTCTGGGATTGCAGGTCATAAAAACCGGCAGCCCCAGAACGAAATGTCAACAGGTTTTCACTGGCAATCACATAATTGCAGCCATAGCTGCGTGTGAATTTAAGCGTTTCTTGTTGCTGAGTAATCGGATTGGTAATGGTATAGGGAGAGCCATCCAGAATATTGAATGCGCCTCCTGAGACTTCATAAGAATTTGCCGAAGTGATAATCAGGTCGTTATGTAGGACACAGGGACCGGTATATTTCCGTTTCTGATTTTGCCAGCGGATGGAGCCATCATTCGCGTTGTAGGCAATCATTCCCTGTCCGATTTCATCACTGAGCCGGTCTTTCGCCCGTGCTCCTGCCTGCAACAGCAGGTCGTGTTTTTCGGAATATCCGAGCCAGGAACCAAATATACTTTGCCGGGTCGACCAGAGCTCTTTACCGGATCGTATATCGAAACAGACAATACGATATTTTGAAGGGTCAACGAGCCCGCGCCGCGATAGTTTTTTCTCGGCGCTGGCAGGTAATTTATCCAGGCAGTAGATCCGGTTTTTGCCTGCCACGATGGCGTTATGCAGAAAAGAATGAATCGCATCTGCCTGCCAGAGGATCTCACCGGAATGACGATCATAGGCGATTAATCCCTGGCTGGCGGAAAGGTCTGCCGCAACTGGTCCATCTTTTCCCGGTTTTTCATCAACCTGTTTTCCAAAATGACCGAACCCGTTTCCGGCCAAAAGGATGTCATTGTAGACGGCGATGAAGGCCCATTCCTTTCGAGAATCAGGCAGCTTGATAATGCGTTTTGTAGCGCCATCTCTCGTATCTAATACATGACATTCGTGCTGCATCGCCAGATAGACTTCATCGGCAGTTGCAATGTAATTTGTTCCCCGGGCATTCGCCCCCGGAATGTGGCGCTGGTTGTATTGAGTACTGAGAGGAGTGTCTTCATAGGTAGAGTTGAAGTAAATCCCAAATGTTCCCAGATCTTCGAATTCTCTCCGCCAGAGAACCTGACCCGTGTAGACATCACGGGCACTAAGGCTGTTCATCCCTTCCAGGAAGGCTCGTCCGCCGATCACCTGTTCGGGAGGGCCGTGACCGTGGCGGGGTAAGATGTCCTCGTGTGAATTTCCACCAAACCAGAGAACTCCCAGTGGAAGCTTCACACGCTTGTCATTCGATTTGACTGTATTGGCGATGTCGCCATACTGGTGGGTCCAGTCCGCAGAATCAGGCAGGGCTCCCTCTCGAGAAATCCAGTGACCGTTGGCAGTCGTTTTCAGTTGTGCCTGTGCCAGATCGGATTCCTGCAACAGACGATTGAGCTTTTCAGCCAGCTTCTGGTCGGCATCAGGGATCCAGATCACACCGCCGTAGGGACGAACGGAACGATAAATCTGCTGTAATTGTTCCGCATTCAAAGCTTGGGCAAAGTCGTTACTGAGCAAAGTCAAGCGTGCAATATGCTGAGGCGCCTGGTAAGAAACGGGAGTTCCCTCATGAACAGAAATTCGCGAGCCATAGAATCCCAAAGCATCATACCTGGCTCTCAAACGGGCAATTTTGTCGCTGTTTTCTTCAATCACAATCAGTTGTAGTTTTGAGTTCAATAACAGGGCATCAAACAATGCCTGATTCTCTGTTCCATAGCACATCGCATATCCTTGATTCGATTGTGCCTCAGCAAGGAGTGCATTGGCCAGTTGCAACGTCTGAGGATCAGGCTCAGACAGCACTAACGGTTCCGAATGATCCTGTTTCTTACTCTGGCCGGAAGAACCAAATGCCAGGATGCCTCCGTTTAAAGTGACAGCAAACAACTTATCATCAGCCGCCAGTAAACGCAGGATTCCCTGGGGAACCGATTGTTCCCAGGCAACTTCTGGTTTTTTGTCAGGATCAGCGGGAAGCTGGATTGCTGATAATTTATTTTCTCCGGCTGCATAGAGTCGTTTGCCGGCGCGGATGAGATCTCCCTGACCATCGGCGGAGATGGTCCAGAGTGGCTGGTGAGTGGCTTTGCTGGCTTGAATCAGTTTTTTTTTGTCTTTCACCATTGCTGAATAGATCAGCCCGTCGTGCAGTACCGGTTCATTATAAACAAACAGATTCGGTAAACCAGTTTCCAGGTTGTACGCACGCACGCCGCGGTAACGGGTATGCACAAAGAACTCTTTCTGGCCGGCGATCACAAATGAGCCTCCGTTGCCTTTGCCGCCCAGATGAAAATATTTGAGTGTTCCTGTTTTACGATCCAAGGCAGCGGGAACAGATCGACCGCCGGGAACCAGCAGTAGATCTTCTGTTGCCACCAGAGTCCCCTGGGGAGCAACGCCAGCGAAGGAAGGCGCACTGTGAGGTTGTTTGATATAATCGGCGCTGGTTGAATCATTCACCCAGTTGACATTTCCGGTCTCTGCATCCAGTGCGTAGATAAACGTGCCCATAAAAGGCCAGATACTTGCCGCAAAGTAGACCGTGTCATCATAGAGAACAGGCCCCCCTCGCGCTGGCCAGGCTGAAATGACTCGTTTGTTGCCCAGGGCCTTTTGTGCCCCTGGTGCCCCCCGGAACTTCCAGACCAGTTGACCTGTTCCGGAATCCAGGCAGTATAAAAAACCATCATCACTGACCAGGTAGACTCGCGATTCTGTCGCAACAGGTGAAAACCGGATGGGGCCTTCTGCGAAAAACGTCCAGATTGTCTTACCGGTCTCTGTATCCAATGCAAGCAGTTTATCCGCATCATTAAAGCCGACATACATCTGTTTGCCGAACACCACCGGCTCCAGAATTTTGTCATACGTCATCAGATCATTATTGAGTGTATCATCCCATACCTGTTCGCGTGCACCAAACGAGCGGGACCAGATCGGAGCCAGCTCTTCAGGCAGTTCGTCGGGAGAGGATGCGGTGTGACCTGCATCATAGCGCCACATAGGCCAGTCGCCCGCTAAGAGAGAATTCTGAAGCACAGGGACCAGGCAAAGCAGACAGAACCAGTTTCGAATGAACAAATTTATTAAAGACATGTGCGTTTCTATGGATCGGCAGGGAGGAGGTTGGTGAGACGGTATTCGTTCATACTTTCCTGTTGATTTTAGTGGATTAAGCGTCCGCGTTGCTACCATTTTGTTTCTGGTTTTCTCCAGAACGTAAATTCATACATAAGGTAGCGATTCCCCAGATCAGAATAATAAATCCGGCAGTATTCCAGAACCAGCCCAGATCTCTATCAAGAGTCGCAAAGTAGAGCATGCCTGCTCCGGCGGCGATGACAAAAAGATCATCTTTATACCTTTTGATGAACAGCTTCACATGAGTCAGCATTCTTGGATCTGATTTCTTTTAGAAATGAGGTGACAATTGAGAAATAGTTACGCAAAAAGCAGGGTAAAAACGGTCTCACTGTTGAACCGAACCGACAAAATGGCCGTTCACCATCATGAAAACCAACTTTGACACCCCAGACGATTTTATCGACCTGTGACAGCGGTGTCACAGGTCAAATCGCCCTTGTATTCATAATCTGGCATTGTACAATTGACTATATGATACAGCGTCTTCATTTCAAAGTCCCGTCTGGGATAAAGCGTACCTTAAATCAGGCAAAATCAACGCCATTGAGGATAGTCGAGAAGTGTTGCGAGAACTCATAATGCGTTTCGATCCACTACGTAAGACAGCAGGACTGTCTGGATTACTCGTATTACTGATTACTCAGACAATGATCTCGGTCTCTCCTGCAACCGCACGCTCAGAAGTTCCGCAGAAAACCGGTTCGTTATCCGCTGAAATTGATCGATTGATTCAAGAGGCACAAAAACGTGAAGGAGTGATTCCAGCGCCTCGTTCGACAGATGCAGAATTCATGCGTCGCGTTTCTCTCGATCTGGCCGGGAAAATACCACCCGTCGCAGAACTAAGAAGTTTTATTGCAGATCACTCATCGCAAAAACGGGAACAGCTGGTAGAGCGTCTCTTGGCGAGCCCTGGTTTTGTGGTGCATTTCACGAACGTCTGGCGCGACATGCTGTTGCCGGAACTGAATACGAATCTCCAGGCCAGAGGAGAGATTCCGGAATTTGAAGCCTGGTTGCGATTACAATTTCAGGCAAATGTTCCCTATGACGAAATCGCCCGTCAAATCATCAGCACATCACTGAGAGCCAACTCACGAAGACAGCCCAGTGAAGTCATTCAGGAACTGACACCCCGTGCTTATTATCTTGTAAAACAGTTCAAGCCCGAGAATCTGGCCGCGGGAACCTCCCGGGCCTTTCTGGGGGTACGAATTGAATGTGCTCAATGCCATGACCATCCCTTTGACAGCTGGAAACAGCAGCAGTTCTGGGAATATGCGGCATTCTTTTCGAATATCGATCAGTCAGTTTCAAGTCAGGTTTCCGCTGGATTACCCCTGATTGGATCGGGGCGTGCTCCCCAGATTAAAATTCCCGATACAAATCGGCTGGTTGATGCCACCTTTCTGGATGGACTTCGCCCGGAATGGGAGCCGGGGGAGGTGACTCCACGCTTAAGGCTGGCTGAGTGGATCACAGCAAAAGATAACCCCTATTTTGCCAAAGCAACAGCAAATCGTGTCTGGAGCCTCTTCTTCGGACGGGGAATTGTTGATCCGGTCGATGATTTTTCTTCTACGAACCGTGCCACTCATCCGCTTCTTCTGGAGTTGCTGGCAGATTCTCTGCGTGAGCATGATTACAACTTAAAATTCCTGATAAGCGAAATCGTGAACAGCCAAGCCTATCAGCTTACCAGTCGTCAGACTGACTCCAGCCAATCTCGGGTTGAATGGTATGGTAAAATGCCTGTCCGGGGGCTGACGGCGGAGCAGATCTTCGCCAATCTGGTACAGGCGACAGGATTCTTCAGGCAAACAACTGAGGTCGATCCATTTCTCATTTCTCAAGGGAATAACAGTCCCGAGACAGAAATTGGTGACCTGTTTCAGCAGGATGCTGAAAATCAACTGGACCCGCGGTCAACAATTTTGCAGGCCTTGGCCTTGATGAATGGCACTTTTATGACAAACGCCACCAGTCTTGAACAGTCAGACGTCTTTACGGCGATCGTAGAATTTCCCCAACTGACGATCGCAGAAAGAATTGAAGCTTTTTATCTGAGTACCTTATCACGTTTTCCAACGGCATCAGAAACGAACAAACTGACCGACTATATTTCATCTGCCAACACAGAAGATGAGAAAACACATGCTTATTCCAATCTGTTCTGGGCGCTGTTAAACAGCAGCGAATTTTTATTGAATCATTGATGATGAATCCTGTGTCGAAAACCATTATTGTGTTTTTTGTGATGGGAATATCTGGCCCCTTTTTAAAGTCCGATATTCAGGCGGGAGAGGTACCCCCTGTTTCGTCCCATCACAATTCTGCCCAGAGGGTCATTTTGCTGGCACCTACTGCTCCGATCATTCTGGAACTCGATCTGCTGGTTGATCAGTCAGACTTCCGATCGATCAGCAACGATTACATTGACAGGATATTTGCATCACTCGATCAAGATGAAGATGGTTTTCTCGATTTAAAAGAATTGAACTCTCTGCCGGCATTTGGTATTCAGCGTTTCGATAAAGGAAAACTGCAGACACGCCTTCAACAGCTTGATTCAGATCTCGACCAGCGCCTCAGTCTGAGCGAAATTGCGGTCTATCTTCATAGCGGTCAGGGCACTGCATTTCGGATTGCCGGCGTTCCATCACGAAGCTCCCAGGTGATCGAGTTGTTTCGTAAACTGGATCAGGATCAGAATGGCACTCTCAGCGATACAGAACTGCAAAGCAGTCATCAGACACTGTTTCTGTTCGATCGCGATGAAGACGAAGTCCTCAATCTGGCTGAATTACGCCCGTTTAACTCTAACCGATCGAATACGGTGTCCCAGAGCCCATTCCGTCAGGCAGAAGTAGAAACTCCTTTTCTGCGGCTGGATCATGATCGCTCGGTCAACAAAGCCATTGATGAGATCTTAAAGAAGTACATTGAATATACCAATCCTGAAAAAGATGCAATCTCTGTCAGTTGCTTTCAACAGGCTCGACAGGATACTGCACGACTTCAGGATTCAGACCAGAACGCAGATGGCTTTTTAAATCGCGAAGAGCTGTTTGAGTACCTGCAGAGTCCCTTAGTAGATGTTCAATTACAGATCCATATTCCGCGACAGCAAACATTTCGACCGCAACTCAAGTTTCTCAATAAAACAACAAATCGCGTCAGTGAAGTTCAGATGGTTTCAAGTTCCAGAATTGAATTTCACATCGATGGGCTGTTACTGGAATTACGGGTTAAAAGTACCCGTCATCTGCTGGCAGATAATGTGAGATTTTATCAGACAAGATTTCGCGTGGTCGACGGTGATAAAAACGGATATCTGACTGAAGCGGAATTCAGACAACTGAATTTACCGGGCTCTGAATATCAAAAAGTCGATTTAAATAAGGACGGGATGCTGTTTGTCGAGGAATTAACCGATTTTTTAATCAAAGATACAGCCGAAGTTCAGAATCAGGTTGTCATGACCGTAGCCAATGATGGAAAATCACTGTTTGAAATCCTTGATTCAGATCTGGATCGTCGATTAAGCCCACGGGAATTGCGAAACAGCAGGCAACGCGTTAAAGAATATGATGGGAATCGTGACCAGGCACTCGATCACAGCGAGTTGAAAGGTCATTTTAAAATTACGTTTGAACTGGGTAAGCCGGAACTGTTTGTATTCGCACCGCGTTCAGGTGCCATGTCGATGCAACAGAATATGACGATCCCGCGAACGGCTAATGGTCCTCGCTGGTTTCAGCGTATGGATCGCAACCGGGATGGAGACCTGTCGCCACGGGAATTCCTGTTTGATCAGGCTCTGTTTCAAAAATATGATACTAACCAGGATCGTCTGATCAGTCCTGCAGAAGCAGAAGCTATCGGAACGTCTGCAAACCAAAACTGAAGCCGGCATTATTCCTCCCTGTTTTGAGGTGAGACCAATGGAACAGATCACAAAATCGACTCGATTAATCAAACGCGTTCAACAGCGGATGGCTCTGGCCGTGTGGGGGCAAAAGATTTTCGTATCCTTCTGTATCACACTGGGGGTGTATCTGGCTCTCATGCTTTTCAGCCGATTCTCAGGGTACCTGTCGGACTGGTTTACGCTGCCGTCACTGGGAGTCGTTGCAGTCGGGACGATTGTTCTGTCGATCATACTGTTCCGCAAACCGGACAATGAACAGGCAGCGCGACTGATTGACCAGAATCAGAAAACCAAGGATCTGTTCCTGACAGTCACAATGCTGGAAGAAGCCATTGGGAACTATAAACCGCTGGTGATTCAGGACGCCGAACAGCAGGCAGTGAAAATACAACCGGCTCAAGTGGTTCCTTTTGTATGGGCCAGGCGTTTTGCGATCTGCTGCTCTGCCGGGCTGGTGCTGTTCCTGTTACTGGAATACACCCCCCAGTTTGACCCGTTTGGCAAAGTTCAGGCAGCGGAAGTCGAACAGGAGAAAGTCAAAGAGTTTCAGAATACGAAAAAGGCAACGCAAGCCCGGCTCGCGGAATTGAAAAACAAAGATGACGGCGACAGTGACGAAGAATCAAAAGAAGTCAAACTGGCTGTCGAAAACCTGAAATCGGATTTTCGCAAGATGGTGCCCGGAAAAAAACTGGAAAATGCAGAGACTCTCGCGGCTCGTCAGAAATCTCTCGGCAGCCAGTGGCGAAAACGGGCTGAAGAGAACATGAAAAGCATGATGATGAAAACAGACCAGGCGCAAAAGTTTGGTGGAATGTCAAAAGAAGAGGGGATGCAGAAATGGAGTAAGGAACTGCAGGAAGGCTCAACTCAGTCTCTCATGAAAGAAATGGAAGAACTCAAAGAGAAACTGCAGAGATTACAAAAGGAGACAGACCCGGTAAAACGGGAACAACTGAAAAATGAAATTCAGAAAAAAATGAAAGAGATGGAATCGTTTGCCCGTGAGCAGACCAATTCCAAAGCAATGGCAGCAGCATTAAAGCGGGCCATGAAGCAGATGCAGATGGCTCAATCCAAGGGAATCCCACAGGAAGAAGCGCTTCGGGAAGCCATGCAGTCAATGGATCTGGCAAAAATGGAATTAAAAGAGGTTGCACAGTCGGCGAAAGATCTGAAAAAGCTGGAAGAAGCATTAAGCGCTTTGTCGAAGGCGAAAAAGGTAAATGATAAATCAGGTCTCGATGGAGAAGCGTGCGAAAACTGCCTGACCCTGGAAGACTATGAGGAATTGTATGCGAGGTTGATGGGAGATATGCAGGGAGAAGGGACCGGCGGTGAAGGGCAGGGTAGCGGAGGCAAAGTCGATGAAGATGATACGGGAGACAAAGGTTTCAAAACAGAAAAATCAAAGTCTGCCATTACAGCTGGTAAAGTACTGCTCTCTTTTAAGACAAAAGGACTCAGTGACCGGGGAGAAGCCCGTAAGGATTACAAGAAACTGTTCGGCGATTTGAAACAGGGAATGAGTGAAGCAATCATGCAGGAACAGATTCCTCCCGGATACCACGAAGGCATCAAGAAATATTTCAATTCGCTTGAGAAAAAAACTGAAGAGAACGCAACCGGCAAATGAATCAAACCAGAGGACGCAGGACCTGGTCGGGATGGTTGATGCTGGCGTTTGTTGAGATCGCTGCCATCGTCATGATCGGACTGGTCTTTTATTACCAGAACCGGGAGGAAGCTCTTGTTGTCTACTGCGCCCATGATGCTGTTTTCTCAGAGAAGATTCTCAAACAGTTCGAGCAGCAGACGGGCATCAAAGTCGAGCCGCGTTTTGATACGGAAGCCACTAAATCGCTGGGCCTGACAAATTTAATCATCAGGGAAAAAGATCATCCACGGTGTGATGTATTCTGGAATAACCAGGCACTGGGTACAGCCGCTTTAAAAGAGCAGGATTTACTGGCTCCCTACCAGGGACCAGGCTACCAGAGAATTCCAGCTGCCTTCAAAGATCCCGAGGGGCACTGGACGGGGTTTGCGGCTCGCCTGAGAGTTTATATTGCCAATACAGATTCTTATGAACTTTCCTATGAAAATGTAGCGAGTACATTCACAGGGCCTTTGAACCAGGTCGCGATCGCAAAACCTCTCTATGGTACGACACTTTCACATTTTACGATTCTCTGTGACGCCTGGGGATTAGCCCGACTGCAGGAGTGGTATCGTGCACTACAGGAACAGGGAATACAGGTTACATCCGGCAACTCCAGTGTAAAAAATCTGGTTGCTACCGGTGCATGTATCCTCGGATTAACGGACACCGATGATTATTTTGTGGCCGTTGATGCAGGGCAGCCTGTTGCTGCAATACCGGTATTAGTTGAAGAAAAAGCCCTGCTGATTCCCAACAGTGTTGCCATCATCAAAGGTACAAAACGCCGAAAGCAGGCCGAAGCACTGGTTGATTACCTGCTTTCGGCGGAGGTTGAACTGGAGTTATCGCAATCGCAGTCGCGTCAGATTCCCTTAGGAAAAGTCAACTGGGATCAGGTACCGCAAGAAGTTCAGAAGTTTCGCCCCTATATCAAACAGGCATACCCCCTGTCTGATCTCGTCAATCAGAGAAAGCGGACCTTGGACTGGCTCAAGTCGGAGTACTTGAAATGAGCCTGACCACCGTCTGTGGTGTGACCGTGTTACGCAGTCTCATCATTTCACTGATTGGAGTCTACCTCTGTCAGCGACTATCGTCTCTGATTGATCGAACTGAAACTCGCTACACCATTTTTGTATGGCTAGTGGCACTGGCTCCGATATTGGTTCCGGAGCTGATTGTCGGCTATACCTGGTCGCTGTTGACGACACATCTGATTCATTTCCCGGTTCTTGCAGAAGCTGTTTATTCGATTCTGGTATTACTGAGAGTCGTTCCAGTGGGACTCCTCTGTTATCACATGACTGCAGGAACGCAAATTTCAGTAGAAGCCGATTTCATCCGCAAGGCTGCTTCGAGAGCTGGAAATGCGATTTCCCGTCTACCCGTAAAGTGGAGTTTCTTTCTCAGAAAAACATTAGTACGCACGGTACCTGTGTGGTGCCTGCTGTTTCTGCTGGCTTTTCAGGAATTTGAAATGGCCTCCTTACTCTATCTGAATTCCTGGACGGTATGGATCTTTGATGCCCAGGCGGGTGGGGTACCAGTCAGAGAAACGCTGGTCTATCTGGTGATCCCGCTGATCATTGAAGTACTACTGATAGCGGGAGTGTTGTATCTGTTAAGAAGTCTGGAACAGCGACCAAGCTATCTGCAACAGCATCGTCACTCAAAAGTAAACCGAATGCAGCGATTTACGGCTGTCAGCTATCTGGCGGTCGCAACATGCTGCGTAGTCCTGATTCCCCTGGCAATGCTGGGCTGGGGAGGATTTCTTTCTCTGAAAATTGTGCTGCAAAATCAATTACAAATCATGGGAACCATTCAGGAATGTGCCTGGGGAGTCTTATATGCGACGACATCCGGGATTGCTGCGTGGGGATTGGCAACCTGCTTTATTAACCGTACGCAATCCCGTTTCATCAAGACAATCGGCTTGATATGTTGTGTGCCGGGCTTGTCTGGATCATTGCCCCTGGCGCTGATCATTGCATCTGTTTTTTTGACGCGGGCAGGGAACTGGCTCTATGGAACCCCAGTCCCGGTTTTACTGGGTTTTGTACTGTACCTGTTTCCCCGGGCGGTGTTCATCAAGCTGATATTTCAAAAACAGGAACAAAACGAGTCCATATTCCTGGCACATTTACTGAAACAAGCTGTTTGTTCTCATCAATCAGTGAACGGCGGTCGTCTGTTGTGGGTGACCAGAGGACGCATGCAATACTGGGCCGTTGCGGTCCTGGCTTTCTGGGTCTACTGGGATGTGACGATCAGTTCAATCCTCGCTCCGAACAGTGGTATGACTTCAGCAGTTCGTCTGTATGGGCTGATGCATTATGGCCAGACATCCGTTTTATCAGCAATTAGTTTGATCTGCTGCTGTATTCCTGTTTTACTGTCGATCATACTGTTTCCTGTCGTCCGAAGAATCTGGATTCATTTCAATCACCAGTCTGAATTTAATCATTTCGTGCCATAATAATGTCCACACTCAGTCCACAATCAGAATCGCTGTTATGGTCACTGACTGATGTCAGTCTCAACTGGGCCAAGGGTACGCGGTTGACTGAGATTAATCTTGAGATTCCTGCAGGTGTGACTGCCGTCATGGGATATTCCGGAGCCGGCAAAACGTCTCTCCTGAATTTACTCGTTCAGTTTGAACGCCCTGATCGCGGGACTGTGACACGGACTGAAACATTGCCGTCACAGGCGAACTGCCTGGACCTGTTCTGGGTTCCTCATACGCTGGGGCTCTGGCCGCAATACACCGTATTAGAACATTTGACATTAGTCTGCCCTCAAACCGAGTTGGAGCATTTTTCACCGGAATCACTGCTGGATGATTTTAATTTGAAACCTCTGGCTTCAAAATATCCAGGTCAACTCTCGCAGGGAGAAGCTTCCCGACTGGCAGTTGCCCGCGCCCTGGCGAGCCATGCGCGGGTCATTGTGCTGGACGAGCCTCTGGTACACGTGGATCAGGCACACTGGCCTGCCTACTGGGATGTGATTCGTCAGTTTTGTCAGGAACGTCAGATCTCACTCGTCTTTTCGAGTCATTCCCCAGAACTGGTTTTACGGGAGGCAACATATCTCGTCTGCCTGGAACAGGGGCGGACCGTCTTTGCGGGAGATGTGAATGAGTTATATTATGATCCACCATCTCGCCAGCTCGCCAGTTATCTGGGGCCTGTCAATGACCTGAGCATGGTCGATCGTCAAGCGATTGCAGAAAACGAGAAGCCTCCCCGTTTTACCCGCCCTGAGCAGCTGTCGATTGTCAGCGACGATCAGGGGGTCTATGAAGTACAGGATGTGAAGTTCTGCGGTTCGGTTGAGGAAGTCACTTTGAGCGGTGGTGTAAATTCGCAAACCAGTCCGACATTGTATCATCGACCTGCACGAGCCAGTTTGCTGAAAGGGGAGCGTGTTTCAATTCGACTGCTGCTGCTTTTTTTATGCATCCTTTTTCAAACCAGCTGTAATGATAAAACGCCGCAGCTGACGTTTTCCGAGACAGTCCAATGGCCCGTACCCGCGGAAGACCTGAAGGTTCCTGCGCCGCGCAGTTTGAATGTGGGGCCCGGTGATGAACTCTATGTACTGGATAATGCGGGGCGCGTCCTGGTCTATAATTCGGAAAATGAGCTGTTTCGACAATGGGAGATGCCTGATTTTGAAATTGGCAAACCTGAGGGGATCTGTCTGTTGAAGAATGGCCAGATCGCCGTAGCCGATACACACTACCACCGGGTTGTATTCTTTGATCAACACGGAAAGGTTCTTAAATATCTGGGGGAATTGGGAGAAGGCCCCGGCCAGTTTATTTATCCGGTGTCTGTCGTTCAGGATCCGTCTGGTAATATGTATGTCAGCGAATATGGTGACAATGACCGTGTCCAGAAATTTTCGGAGCAGGGGGATTTCCTGCTGGAATTTGGTAGTGTTGGCACCGGTCCGGGTGAATTTCAACGCGCAGCCGGGATGATCTGGCATGATGGGAAGATCTACATATGCGATGCAGTAAACAACCGGATTCAGGTTTTTTCTGATGAAGGACGTTTTCTCGAGATTCTGGGCACGAAAACCGGAGGTTTGCCTCTCTATTACCCGTACGACATAGCCATCGATCGCCATCACAATCAGCTTTATATCGTCGAGTATGGGGCCGGACGCATCACCAAAACAGAACTATCCGGTCGAATCTTAGGGGTATATGGAAAGACAGGAATGAATCAAGGGGAATTTCTGACTCCCTGGGGACTTACAGTAAATTCCAAAGATCAGGTATATGTGGCTGACACGGGAAATCGATTGATCGTAAAATTGATACCATGAAAATCAAAGAACTTTATCGCCAGTTAGTTCCTCGACCACGCACCCCGGTGACGTGGATGCGGGCGGTTCCTTTGATTTCCTTTCTGGTTCTTTATGCCGTCTTGTGTATCGTGCTGGAACAGTCGGGAGTTTTACTGTTTGCCAGACCGTGGGCTTTTGTATTAATCCTGTTTTCCGTCTGGGTGTGGTGGCTGTCCGTAGCAGGCTATGGTGGCTTGAGCAAAGGCCGGGCGCTGGCCGCCTTGATCTCTCGTCTGGTGATGCTGGGGCTGTTTGTGATGCTGATTGCAGAACCCCGGTCGGTCCGCGTGCGCGATGTCATCTCAGTCGTCTACGCCGTGGATCATTCCGATTCGATCGGTGAAACTTCGGTCGAAACCGCATTAGATTTCGTGATAAATACAGTGAATGGGAAACCCCAGACTGATGAAGCGGGTCTGGTTGTGTTTGGTAGAAACTCAGCCGTCGAACTCCCGCCCCGCGTCTCGTTTCCTTATGAGGCATTAAATTCGCGGATTGACAGAGATGCGACAAACCTTCAGCAGACGCTTTCTCTGGCTGCTGCGATGCTACCCGAAGAAAATCGGGGGAGGATCGTTCTGATCAGTGATGGTACTGAAACGGAAGGTTCCATTTCACGAGTACTGGATGAGTTAAAGTCACGAGATATTGCCGTTGATGTGCTACCGCTGCACTATGAATACGACAAAGAAATCTGGCTGGAGAACCTGGAACTGCCGCGGTTTGTCAAGCTGGGAGAAAACTATGAAGCAGCGATTGTGCTTTCTTCGCTGAAACCAGGTAAAGGCAAGCTGGTTTTACGCGAAAACGGCAAAGTAGTTGGTAATCCCCAGGAAGTGACATTTAAAGCGGGTAAAAACCGTTACGTGATTCCGATCTACTTAAGAACCCCCGGTTTTTACGAATATTCTGCCACCATCGAAACCGAACGTGGGGAAGACCACCTTACTGAAAACAATACAGTCTTGAATTATATTTATGTCGAAGGGGAAGGCAAAGTTCTGATTGTCACTAACCCTGCCACTCCTGGTGACGAGGCTGCCAATACAAAAAAAGACTGGCAATCTCTGGAGAATGCCATCCGTGAAGGGGAACGAAATGTAGAGACAATCTCTGCCTATGAATTTCCCAGCGACTCACTCTCACTGATGCCTTATGATGCGATTGTATTTGTCAATGTTCCTGCGGACGCGTTCAATGTCATTCAACTGAAGGCAGTTCACGACGCCATCTTCAACCAGGGGATCGGCTTCATGATGGTCGGGGGAGAAAACAGTTTTGGTCCGGGTGGTTATCATCGTACCGTGATCGAGGATGCGCTCCCGGTTACGATGGACATTACGAAAAAGAAAGTCCTGCCGAAAGGGGCACTGGCGATCATTTTGCATACCTGCGAATTTCCGGAAGGAAATACCTGGGGAAAACGGATCACCAAACAGGCCATCAAAGTGCTGGGTGCGCAGGATGAAGTGGGTGTGCTGGTCTATGATTTTATGGATGGCGAAAAATGGCTGTTTAAACTGATGCCCGCAGGCGACTATGAAAAAATGGTACCCAAGATTAATGGTGCCCAGATTGGTGATATGCCCAGTTTTGCCAATACGATGCAACTGGGATTGAATGGCTTGATTAAAAGTGATGCTTCCACCAAGCATATGATTATCATTTCAGATGGCGATCCTCAGCCCCCCACACCGCAGTTGATTGGTCAGTTTCTAAAGAACAAAGTCAGTGTCTCCATGGTTGCCATCTTCCCGCACGGCGGCGAGGATATCTCCAAAATGCGTGATATCGCCGGAGTGACGGGAGGACGTTACTATTTTCCTTCTGATCCCAATCAGCTGCCTTCCATTTTTATTAAAGAGTCAAAAACCCTGAAGCGGAGCATGATTCAGAACGAAACAATCACCCCTGAAGTGGGCATGATCTCACCGGTTTTAAAAGGGATTGCAGCTATTCCGCAATTACATGGGTATGTGCTCACGACGATTAAACCGCGGGCAGAGGGGGTGCTGATTGCTCCTGAAAAGGAAGAGGCGGAAGGTGAGATCGACCCGATTTTGTCATTCTGGCGATACGGATTGGGAACCACAGCCGCTTTCACATCAGATCTCTCACCCAACTGGGGGGCCGACTGGGTCAACTGGGATCAGTACCGTGCATTCGTTAAACAGCTGATGATCAAAATCTCACGAGTACAGAAACAGGATCACCTGAAGATGTGGAGCCATACTTCGGGCAATAAAGCCACAATCATGGTAGAAGACTTTCATCCAGAAGAGTCATTCTTAAATGTGGCAGCCCGTATCTCGGGTCCGCATGATCGTCAGGAAACAGTAGTGCTTAAGCAGGTCAGCCCCCGTCGTTATCAGGCGACAGTTCCGTTATGGGGAAAAGGCCGTTACCAGGTGATATCGGTCGGGAAGTCAGGAGATCGGGAAGATCACGCAAACGGCGGATTTATCGTTTCCTATTCTCCCGAGTTTTTACGGTTCCGATCAAATCCGATCGTGCTGGATGAGATTGCAGAACGGACAGGCGGTAAGCGACTCTCACTGGAAGATACGTCCGATGATATTTACGGTCGCCGGGATCCTAAAATGAGTTCCAATCCCATTTTTGACTGGTTCCTGATCGCATTAGCGATTCTGGTGCCTCTGGATGTGGGAATCAGACGCATTCAAATTGACTGGTACGTCATCAAGGGCTGGTTTCAATTTGGAAAAGATGACAAAAACAGTACTGCCACCATGGGCGCCCTGCTGCAACGAAAACAGGATATTACCGAGGAGATGGATTCACGCAGAGGTCAGCCAGACCCTCTGAATCAGCAATCTACCATTGCAAAACTGCAGGAGCAGCGTCAGCAGACAACCAGGTCACCTGAACCCGGTAAAACAGAAACCAGGCCGCCCGACAAGAGAACAAAAGAACCTCCCGCGCCACCGGCAGATGGTTCGGAGGGAAATCAAAGCACAACAGGCCGACTGCTCGATTTAAAACGCCGCAGAAATACCGACGAAGATAAAGATAAATAAGACCGTTTAACATCGTGGAGATATGAAGATGAATCAGCCAGAAACCACTGAAGAACCGATTGTTCTGCAGGCGGAAGCCGACCATTTCAAAAAGATTTTCAATGAAGCCAGATCCGAAATCGCACGGATGATTGTCGGACAGGAGCGGGTGGTGGAATCAACTCTCTATGCCTTGTTTTGCGGCGGAAATGTTCTGCTGGAAGGAGTACCGGGACTGGGGAAAACCGAACTGGTCAAAGCCTTATCACGCGTGCTGGACCTGAACTTTCAGCGAATTCAGTTTACTCCGGACCTGATGCCCGCAGATATCATCGGAACGAATATCATGAGTACCGATGAGACGGGTACTTATCGTTTTGAATTTCGAAAAGGTCCTATATTCACGCAGTTACTGCTGGCTGACGAAATCAACCGTGCTTCTCCTAAAACGCAGTCAGCGCTTCTGGAAACGATGCAGGAAGGCACGGTAACCGCGGCAGGCACTCATTTTCGACTTGACCAGCCTTTTTTTGTGATGGCGACACAGAACCCGATTGAACAGGAAGGAACGTATCCACTTCCTGAAGCACAGCTGGATCGTTTCATGTTCAAGATCAATGTTCCGTTTCCCAGCCGAAGTGAACTCAATACGATCGTACAGCAGACGATTCTGAAGCAGCCAGTCGAACTGAAGAAACTACTTAACAGTCAGCAAATTATAGAATTGCGAGGTATTCTGGATAAGGTGGTCGTTGTCGAACCGATCCGGGATTATGCCATTCGCCTGGTCCTTTCGACTCATCCTGGAACCGATTTTGCCGTAGATGATATTCGGCGTTTTGTGCATTGGGGAGCCAGTCCTCGTGCCGCCCAATCGTTAATTAAAGCAGCCCGGGTCCGGGCGCTCAGTGAGGGACGAGCCCATGTGGCCTACGAGGATGTGCGCTATTTTGCCAACGAAGTATTACAACACCGCGTTCTTTTAAACTATGACGGGCAGGCGGAAAATGTCAGCGTGAAAGATCTGGTTGAACGAATTTGTCAGGAATTACCGGAAAAGGAATAATTACAGGTGTCGCAGGGATCTCCACTCACACAGTTCACAACGTTATTTGATAATAAAACATTATCGATACTGGAACGGATGCGCCTGAATCCCACGCGTCGACTGACAAATCGCAGTCGTGGAGAGCACCTCTCCGGAAAAGGAGGGACAAGCACTGAATTTTCCGATTACCGGAATTACGTTCCCGGCGATGATGTCCGCTACATCGACTGGAACATCTTCTCCCGCTTGAACCGCCCCTTCATGAAACAGTATCAGCATGAAGAAGAAATGCATGTGGTATTAATCCTGGACGCGTCATCTTCCATGGATTATGAGAATAAATTTCTGCGTTGCCAACAGTTGGCTGCTGCGTTTGGTGTAATGGGGCTGCTCAATTTTGAAAAGGTCAGCGCCTATGTCTGCCATAACAGGGGAGAGCGTCCCCAACAGTTCCTGCCAACAACCGGTCGTGGCAGCATGAAACGACTGTTTGATTTTCTGAGCGACATAGAGCCCGGTGGCGATTCCCCCGTCGAGAGTGCGGTTGACGATGTACTCAGGTCACATCGCGGTCGTGGGATCGCGATTCTACTGTCAGATTTTGAATCTTTTGGCGATCTGCAACGTCCAATGAATCTGCTTTACAGTTCCGGCCTGGAAATATTTGGCGTACAGATCCTGGCACCTTCAGAAGTGAATCCGGAAATCAGCGGCGATTTGCGTCTGGTTGACAGCGAAAGTGGTCAGACACTCGATATTTCCTCCGCCGGGGACCTGTTAGGTCTGTATCATGAACATAGATGCTTGCTGGAAGAGCATCTGGCGACCTTGTGTCGTCAGCGTTCTGGTAAGTTTCTGATGGTTAACAGCGGCGACAATCTGGAATATGTCCTGTTCGATCAGTTGAGACGGAAAGGGTGGGTCGTATGAATTTCTGGCCTGGCTTTTACGCTCTGCAAAGTGCCTGGTTTCTCTTCCTGCTGGTACCACTGGTTATCTTTTATTTCCTTAAGTTAAAACGACCACATCAGCGAGTCCCTTCACTGGCACTCTGGAGTCAGGTGATCAATGATCGTCGGGTGAATTCGCCGTTCCAGAGATTTAAACGCAGTATCTTATTGCTACTGCAGATTCTGCTGCTGCTGTTTCTGGTATTAGCTTTAATGCAACCTTACATGCAAAGTGGCGCGGAGCGTGCCGAATATCTACCGATTTTGATCGACTGTTCTGCGAGCATGGCTGCAACAGATTCTGAATCGGGCAAAACACGACTGGACCTGGCGAAAGAACGTGTGACTGACCTGATTGACAATATGCTACCTGACCAGCAGTTCTCACTGATCGCCGTCAGTTCGACAGCCCGTCGACTCACGGCCTTTACTGACAATCAGCGTGTCTTAAAGAAAGCACTTGCTGATTTGACTGTCGATGATGTCCCGAGTCAACTTGAAGATGCGTTACGAATGACACAGGCTCTGTCGCGTACCGCTCCCATCAAAACGGTTCTCTTTTACTCGGATGGCAACTTTCCCCGCGAAGTGAATTTTGATCTACCCTTTGACCTGAATTTTCAGTTACTCCCGGCGGCAGGGGGCAACATGGGAATCACATCGTTAAATGCACGAAAAAACCAGTCTGGGAACTGGGATGTGTTCATTCGTATTGAAAACTCCAAACAGGCGGACAGCCCCGCTGAGGTCGAACTGATTCAGGACGGCAACAGTGTGGCCAGAGAAGAGATCGTACTGGGGAGTGGTGATTCTCAGCGACTGGAATTTTCAATCGCTGCAGATAAGGAATCCAGATTGGAAGCGATATTAACACCTCGATCACCCGACAGTCTGGCTGCGGATAACCATGCGTTTCTCACCATACCACAATCCAGACAATTACTGGTCTATATTGATCCGGAATTGGCCAGCTATCGATACGCGCTGTCTGACAATCCGGAACTGATTCTCTATCCACAGGAAAAAAGCTCGACGGCTCCCCTGGAATACGATCTGATTATTGGTACCTCAGAAAAAGATCTTAACAGATCAGCGCTGGTGAAAGTGGGGGTCGGTTTTGTTCCCGAAGATTTAACAAAACTGATCTCTTTGGAGAGTAATCTAACGGATGTGGTTGACTGGAATCGCAGCTCATCCTTATTGCGTCATGTCGAGCTGGCGGATGTGCAGATTTCTCAGCAACCGGTCTGGGCTGAAAATGCCAACGTGGAAGATCTGGAATCGCTGGGATACGAAGTCCTCATCCATGGACGACTCGGCCCCCTGTTATTACAGAAACGGGATGCAGGCGAACTGGAATACTATTATCTGTTTAATACTGATCGCTCCACGATGCCTTATCGTGTCGGCTTCCCGATTATGGTATCGAACCTGATTCAGTTGACTTTACAGGAAGCGGGGATTTCCGAGACCCAGGCGGCAGCGACCCCCATTCTCCCTCCCTTGGAGTTACAGCCTGATACGCAGTATGAAATTCTGACACCAGCCGGAAATGAACTGCGTGCAGAAAGCGATCAAAATGGGTGGATATCTGGAGTTGCCGCTTTACATACTGGTCAATATACCGTTAACGGTGCAGGAGCAAAGAATATCAAAATCAGTGTAAGTCTTTTAAACCCTTTAGAGACTTCACTCGTTTCAGAAGATGAGATCCAATTCAGTGAAGTGCCTGTCACCGCGACTCAAACGCAAGTCGACAGTGACAAGCCCCTCTGGGGGGAGTTTGCCTTCATTGCATTTTTGCTGCTGTTAGGAGAATGGTGGTATTTCCAGAAACGGCCGGCAGGAACAATGTCATAAACCGGATTGATTAAAACAGGTTGGAAACGTATGAATTGGAAAGTCCTGCAACTGGTCTGGCTGGCTTGTGCCTTTACAGCGCATCTGGCGGCAGCACAGTCAAACCCGATCACAGTTGATATTCATCAGGCGACTCAGTTCCCCAAAGGTAATGGACCGCTTTCATTAGTCTGGGAATGTACTGTCTCTACTCCCGATCTGCTCGAAGGGCATTTTCTGGTCACAGCCTATGATGGAAATGAGCAGTTTGGACAGTTTCAGTCGCATGATGTGGCATTGCATTCAGGATTCCATGAAGTTCCCATGATGCTGCCTTCGATGAAGGTAGATAACCCCTTTTCCGAAGTAAAATTACGCCTCAGTTTTATCACACCTGAAACTCGTTATGATTTCAAAGATGCGTATACACTGAAAGTCGGTCGCAAATACCAAAGAACACTGGCTGTCGGAGTCTGTGATCCGTTTATCGAAAATTTACCACCTGTTCTGAAGACCTTCCTGGATCAATTGAAATTTGAAGCGATCAGCCCCAAAGAGCTGGTTCAGCTCGGTAATCGACAGATTGAGATCCCATCCGAGATCGCAAAACAGGGTATTATAGATGCGCAACCGCTGACGATGAACCTGAAAACCCATTCGATACACGTGCATCCGGATGATTTTCCACAGCTTCCCATTGACTGTCATCAGTATGACATTCTTGTGATTACAGCCCGGGGGCTGGATGCATTAGAATCGCGTCATATGAAAGCCATTCTGCAGTGGGTCCGTTCGGGAGGCAGTTTATGTGTGCTCCCTGGTGAGTCGACGGACTCCAGTCGACTGGCCTTTCTCAATGCATTGCAGGAAAGCCGCGAGAGCGCACCGCTGTTAGTGAATTCCAAGGGACAGATTGTCTTTTCAGAGATGAATCAGATCCTGTTTACCCGGACCGGTTGGGGACGGTCGATTATCCTGCGCCAGCAGGCACTGGAAAACAAATCACTCTCTTCTGATCAACAGGCCCGGATTCCGTTTTTTTTATGGAAACTGAAACAGTCACAAAAGGAATATTATGATCAACAGCATCACTGGGATGACAAGAAGCTGATTCAGAATTACTTTGAGCGGGAAAAGCAGGCAAATTACCGAAACTATAGTTCGTATGCCACTTCAGAATTGCTCAGCATGAAGTACCAGCCTCTCTTTACGGGCGGGATGTTAATCAATGATCTCATGCCGGCAGAATTGCAGATTGTTCCCACCTGGGTGATTGGAACCATTTTGCTGGGATATGTATTGATGATAGGTCCAGGAGAATATTATCTGTTGGGATACTTTAAAATACGACGGTTCACCTGGATCACGTTTCCATTCATTTCAATTTGTGTCGCTCTGTTTGCTTTTATCATCTCTGACTATTACATGCAGGCTTCTCACGAGCGGAAAACGCTGTCGATTGTCGATCTGGACAGCAATGGGTCACCAGTCAGGGAAAATGAGATCGAGTTACTTTTCACAGGCTCCTATCAGACCATCGAAACCAGAATTAAGTCGGGATTATTCAGTCCGCTCAATCAGTCGGAGTTGGGCAGGGGGTATGATCGCTTTAATTCTCCCCGGAATACCGCCCCCGGGATGGTAGGGGCTCCCTTCTTCCAGGGATCCATTCCCACACAATACTCTGTCTATCAACGAATGCCTCAATGGACACCTCAGTTGAACCGGATTGTCAATAATTACCCTCAAAAAGAACAGGCTGGATTTGACTGGTCGTCGATCACTGTCGATCAACTGAATTCTGATGAAAGTCGCACGAAACTGAAAGCCCAGGTTAAACAGATATTTGGTGAGATTGCTATCCTATTGATCTATCAAGGAACGACCGAAGGAAAACCAAAGCGATTTACTCTTTTTATGAATGAAATGATCTCTACGAACCGCCTGTACGGCAAAGAGAGTACAGCATTATTAACCCCCATCCACCGGCCGCATACGCAATATCAGGTTCAGTCGCAGGAACAGGTCTGTTTTATGGACGATCTGTGTGTCCGTCAACAGCAGGGTATATTTCAGATCGTTTCCCAAACGTCTCCTGCAGGCGGAAGTAATTTCGAGGACTTGAGTATTCTGGACTCCTCTGATTCCCGGCAGTGGCTGGTAGTCGTTTATGTTCCGGGCAATGAGCGGGATACTATTTATCGTCAATTCATCGTGTCAGACACTTAAGATGACAACCCATTCTCCAGTTAGAACGTTACCAATTCTATGAGCACGCAACCTGCAATGGTGGAAGTTAAAAATCTCTGGGTCCGCTATGGGAAGTATGAAGCCGTCAAAGGTATTTCCTTTTCGATACCAAAGGGAGAAGTCTTTGGTTTTATTGGGCCGAATGGAGCAGGGAAATCTTCAACAATCAAAGTTCTGGCAACGCTGCAACGCGAGTATGAGTGTGATGCGGTCAAGATTAACGGGATCTCTGTTAAGAAAGCGCCCCATCTGATCAGAGAAATGATCGGTTACATGCCGGATTTTTTCGGCGTGTATGAAGATCTGACAGCCCGGGAGTACCTGCATTTTTTTGCAGCCGCTTATCGTATCAATCGCAATCGCAGAAAGGCAATTGTGAATGATGTTCTGGAACTGACCGATCTGACAGAAAAAATCGACGCACCTGTGGATTCGCTTTCCCGCGGCATGAAACAACGTCTGGCACTGGCGCGAGTCTTACTACATGATCCAGACCTGCTGTTACTGGATGAACCCGCCAGTGGTCTGGACCCGCGTGCCCGTATCGAAGTGCGGGAACTGCTCGTCGCGCTCAAAGAGATGGGAAAAACCATTATCATTTCCAGCCACATATTACATGAACTTTCGCAATTATGTACCAGTATCGGAATTATTGAAGCGGGGCAGTTCGTCACCCAGGGATCATTAGATCATATTTACAAACGGCTGGAACTCAGTCGCGTCATTCATGTGCAGGTTGTCGGTGAAATGAACGGCATCTGTCAGACCATTGAATCCTTCGAGGGGGTCAAGTCCGTCAGTGTTCAGGCAGACCGCCTGGCGATCCAACTCCAGGAAGATCAACTGTCGGTGGAAGATTTACATGCCAGGCTGGCTGCCACGGGTGCCAAAATCCGCATGTTTCAGGCAGAAGCCATGGATATGGAAACCGTCTTTATGAAATTGACGGAAGGGAAGACGGCATGAAACAGCACTTTCTTCCAACTGGTCTGCCACTGCTCTCGAAAGAGCTGATCGAGATGGCCAACCGCCGTCGCACCTACATTATTCGCACGGTCTATGCCCTGCTGTTTCTGGGATGTGTGGGTTTTATTTATATGGACAATCTGGCGCCGTTAATGACTAATCCTCTGGCGATGCTGGGGCGGGGGCGAGATATCTTTAAAGCCATGGTCTCTCTGCAGTTTGCCGCTATCTACATCCTGCTGCCGGCTATCACCTGTGGCGTGATTACACAGGAAAAAGAGCGTAACAGTCTGGGGCTGTTACTGATCACCAGGTTAAGCCCGGCTACCATTATTCTGGAAAAATATCTGGGGCGACTGATTTCCATGCTGACGTTTCTGATGCTGGGACTCCCGATTCTGGCTTTTGCCTATTCACTGGGGGGAGTTTCTCCTGCCATGTTTGTCAACGGTCTCTGGTTGCTTCTGCTGGCCATGCTTCAAGTCGCGGCTTTGGGGGTGCTATGTTCCAGCTATTTCCGAACAACGGTTGCGGCCTTCATCGCAACCTACCTGATTGGTTTTCTCATGTTGTTTGGTCTTCCGATCGCTTATGAATTGAATCTGCTGTATTATCAGAATGCTGCCGATCTGATCGTCGATGTGATACAGCGTATACCGTACCTGGGAGAATTATTACCACCCGGGAATCGTTCAAACCAGGAAATTAACTTTTTGTTTTATGCTCCCTACTGGTTTGGTCGGTTCTCCTGGACTGCCGGCGGAACTTCTGTCGTAAGAACCGTTATCTTCAGCATTCCCATTCTGCTGAGTACATTTGTGTTTTTAATATTTGCGCATTTCTATCTGGTTCGACGTGCATTTTTACCTTCCAACAACTTTCTGCTGAAAGTTTTCAAAAAGCTGGATCTTCTGTTTTCCAAGATCAATAATAATCGTGTGACACGTGGAATCGTGCTGGTGAAAGACAATGTTCGCCTCCCGGAAAGTAAGCCGATTGCCTGGCGTGAAACGTCCAAGAAGTCGCTTGGTACATTTCGATACCTGTTTCGCATCCTGGTCCTTATGGAAGTCCCGATTCTGTTTTTGTGTATTATTATTGCCACCGGTGATCCGCAGCCAATTGTTCCGGGCGCGGTCATGTTACTGTGGTTGATCTGGGGGATCACCGCGTTGTTTCTGGCCGTCTCCGCCACCAGCCTGATTGCCGGGGAGCGGTCTCATGAAACGCTTGACGTATTGCTGACGACACCCATTTCAGGTGCCGAATTACTGGACCAGAAAATTGCCGGGGTAAAACGCTTATGCCTGGTCTTACTGATCCCGCTGTTGACGATTGTCCTGTTTGAAACATGGTGGAAATGGGAAAATTTTCAGATGAACCGGGGACATCAATATGAGACTCAGTGGCTGCCGTATTTAGTCGGCTCTCTACTGACCTTGGGGATTTATCTGCCAATGCTCGTTTACCTGTTCTGCTGGATTGGTATGAAAATCAAATCTCAAACCAAGGCGATTCTGACAGCCCTGGGAAGTATTCTTGTGTGGTGTCTGCTGCCGTTTATCCTGGCATTCCCGCTGTTCATCCTGATTCCCAACCTGAAAGAAGATTCTGTGCTTTACGGTCTGTTTCTGGGACCTGCTTCCTATCTGGTGATGAATGAAGTCGCCGAATTTCATGCTTTTGGTTCGGCGTGGCCTCCACTGGTCGTCAATGCCATCATCTATGGGGGATGCCTTTTGTTGTTTCGTACGCTCTGCCGTAATCATATTGATGAAAATCTGGGGCGTCTGGGTTATAATAACAGTAGCTACTATCGTCCCGATTTTGATTCAATTGATGGCATCTCTTTTGATCAACAGTCTCCGTTGAGCTCTGATCTATGAAATACCGCTTCACAAGTATCCTGCATCCCATTACAGGGAATATCAAATTGCGTTTCATAGTGGGTATATTCCTGTTATTGCTCCTGCCCGGCTCCGTTTTCGCAATTGATATCGAGGAAGTGGTCTGGGGATTTAATAACCAGCAAACCCGGAATCAATGTATTCCCGTGTCGATTCTTCTTCGTAATAACACCCCCGAAGCGTTTGATGAACCGCTTCAACTGAACCGACTGCAATTCGATGGCAGCAGAGTGGGTGCACCGTTGGTGCGAAAAGTGTTTCTGGCTCCGTTCACTTCCCAATGGGTTCAATTCTATCCATATATCAGCAATTCATACCAGACAGACTGGTCATTGAACTGGGGGCCCGGATTTCTATCCGGAAAGAAACTGACCAGGGCTGAAAATAACAGCAATCCCAACTCGGAGCTTTCCGATGTGCGATCACGCATTATTTTAAGCCGCTCTGACGGAATCATCCGGAAAGTGGGACACTTCAAGCAATTTCCGGAAGAGTTATTTCCCCCCTCCGTTACAGCAACTGATTCACTGGACGAAATCATCATAGGACACGTTCCCCGTTGGGATGCAGCCCGTAAGGTCTCCTTTATGGACTGGCTTTATCAGGGGGGGATCGTGCATCTGTTGCCCGATGATAAGACAGGCGAAAATCTGGTTTTCACAACCAGCATGGTCGAACTAAATTCACCACTGGAGTTTTTTCGGATAGGTGAAGGGCTGGTGATACGCCACAATCTTAAATTGCCTCAGATGACTGATAATGTGCTGATTACGTCGGTCAATAAAATTCATGAACGGGAAGCGGAAAACATCCTGAATCATCCACCTGAAGTCAAGCAGAGTATAACCGTCAACAGCCAATACAATAATAACGGATATGGCGATATCAATTATAATTTATTACATGAACTGACGGAGCTGACACATCCTGATCATAACTGGCCTCTCATCTATCTGATGTCGCTGCTTTATCTGTTCATGATATATCCCGGATGTTTCCTGTTTCATAAGCGTCAGAAAAACTCACGTTACCGTAATACCTTGTTATTCGTTCTGTTTACCATAGTCTGTTTCAGCACCATTTTCTGGAGTATCGGAAAACGGGGTTACGGTGAAAAAACAACAATGAACAGTTTACTGGTCGCGACCCCCTTACCGGGAAACTATTTCGACACGACCTGCTGGATTAACTCCTTTGTGACAGATGGGGGCTTGTATCAATTTCAAACGACAGCAGAAAGCTCCATCATCACCACCGCGCAGGACATGGAACGTGTCAAAGGTTTTATTGCTAATGGTATTGATGGAAAGATTCAGGCAGACATCCCGGCGTTTACCAGCCGCCCGTTCATGTTTCGAGCTAAAGTGCTTTTTCCAAAACCGGAATGCGAAATTGTTGATTATCGACTCAATCGCGACGGGAACCTGGAAGATCTTATACTCAAATTTCAGCCAGGCTTACCGACCGCGAATTCTCGAATCCAGATCCTGTTTCGCGAAAAACTGTATTCGGCCAGGCAGACAAAAGAGAAAGACGGATCTACTTTCAAGCTCAACCAGGGAGGGGTGATTCCTCTCGCGACCTGGAGGGCAAAACTTGATGATAATTTCGGTCTCAGTACGTCCTATCCATACCGCAATCAAACCAAAAACATCTCCGAAGTTTACAACAAACTCTACGAAGCCCTTGTCATTAAATCATTAGATCTGACATCAGAGGAGGAGGTTGTTCAATTCCAAGGCCATCAGTCTCGTTTTAAATTATTTTATTATTGTGATATTCCAGACGAATTTAAGCTCAAGACAGATGTACGGGGAGCACAGCAGGGGCGCATCCTGTTCGTCTATGATTTCGCCTTACCTGAGAAACAGATTGCGGAAAATAATGAATCATCCGATCAATAATCAACCAGTCATCGATATTCAGAATGTGTCTCATTCCTTCAAAGGGCATCGCGCATTGCAGGGGATCAGTTTCCAGGTCCAGCCTCAATCGCTGCATGGTTTTGTGGGTCCGAACGGGGCAGGCAAAACCACCACGCTGAAAATCATCTGTACGCTACTGCGTCCCCAGGGAGGTAAAGTTGAAGTCTTCGGACATGATGTACGATCGTCTGTGAAACAGATCCGAAAACGAATCGGATTCATGCCCGATCATTTCAGTACTTATCGTCAGATGACCGTATTTGAGTATCTCGACTTTTTTGGGGCTGCTTATGGTCTGGGACTCGAACAGCGGAACCAGGTGATCAATGATGTTTTGACATTGACTGATATGGACGGCCGTAAGGATTCTCTCATCAGTGGATTGTCGCGGGGGATGCAGCAGCGCGTCAGCCTGGCCCGTGTGCTGGTCAACGACCCTGATCTGCTCTTACTGGATGAGCCGGCCTCCGGTCTGGACCCCCGTGCACGGATTGAACTGATGGAAATCCTGCAGGAACTGAAACGTATGGGGAAAACCATTTTCATCAGTTCGCATATTCTGAGTGAACTGGCAGAATTGTGTGACAGTGTGACAATTATAGATCGGGGACTGGTCAAGTACAGTGGTACGATGGACGGACTGCTGACACACGAACAGGAACATCCGATCTACAAAGTCATGCTGGAATCAGAAGTGGCAGGACTGACCGATTCGCTGTTAGCCGAACCTGGAATTATGAAAGTAGAACCAACAGAAAAACTGCATGAATTTCGCATCACGTTCGATGCTTCGCTCACAAATACAGGAATACTGTTATCAAAAATCATCGAACTAAACGGAACCATTCATTCGTTCCAGCGTGACAAGAAACACCTGAACCAGGCATTCCTGGACCTGACAGAGCAGGGAGTGCGTTAATGTTACAGGGAACGTTTGCATTATTTCATCGTGCGTTATGCGTCGACTTCCGGCTGACGCGAACCCATTTATTACGATTTCTGTTCGCCGTCCTGATTCTGTTTTGCCTGATTGTTGCGCATTCCAGCAGCCGTTTCATGGGAGCTGCCGGACTCGTTTTATTTTCCAATATCATTTATCTGAATTTTGTGTTTATCCTGATGGCGGGGCTCAGTTTTTTTGCCAGCGCCATCACAGAAGAAAAAGAAGAACAGACGATCGGCTTGCTGTTAATGGCGGGCGTAAATCCCATTTCACTGTTACTGGGAAAATCCCTGCCACGACTGGTTTCTGCTCTCATACTGCTCTCGATCCAGTTTCCCTTTACGCTGCTGGCGATTACGCTGGGGGGAGTCACTTTCTCTCAGGTGATCGCGACATATGCGACTCTGTCAGCATTTCTGATTGGATTATCCAATCTGGGCCTGGTCTGCTCGGTGGTCTGTGCAAGGTCGCGGACTGCCTCAGCTCTGGTGCTCATCTCCCTGGTCCTGTATTTCCTGGGGCCTCCCTTACTGGGCTTGTGCATCGACGGGGCCGTTTCTGAGAGATGGATTGCATCCAACTCACTAATTGCCCGAGGAACAATGGCATTTGTAGAGAACTGTTATGAATCCTCTGTCTTAAGACAGCTCAACCTGATCCTCGCTTCCGGCTTTAGTGAAAGTGCCCTGGGATTCCAGTTCTGGACCAACCTGATTGCGGGTGCTGTGTTCTTCCTGTTGGCCTGTTTGTTCTTCAATCGGTATGCGCTGACTGAGATTTCCACAGATCCCGGCCGCGGGCTGATTTCTAAAAAACGGAACCGAATCTTTTCCCCAGGTCGCGCCTGGATGCAGGCATTAGCATGGAAAGATTTCTATTTTGTGAACGGTGGCCTGGGGATGGCGTTAAGCAAACATGCCTGTTACGGAGCCGTGCTGTTTTCTCTGTGTGCCTATATCAATTTTACATCGCGGAGTTACTCTCTGCGTGAAATGGGACTGACTGTATTCTGGACCATGCTGATTGTGGTGCTGATTGAAATCAGCCTGATTTCTTCCAGGGTATTTCATGTGGAGATTCAGTGGAAGACTCTGGTTTCGACAGCAATGCTTCCGCAATCAATGGCGCAGATTGCCTACGCCAAGCTATTTGGCTCAATGCTGGCTGTCATACCTGCCTTCTTTTATCTGATCATTGGGGGGTTAATCGGGATCGAAGAAATGACGCAGGATCTGGGTATGGTGCTCGCAGAACCCAGTTTCTGGCTGACCTGTATTGAAGTTATCTTTTTCTGGCACCTGACGGCCCTGTTATCGACGTTTATCAAATGGGGGGCATTACCACTGGCATTTGTCCTGATGTGGGTTGGCAATATACTCTTCTTTTTTTGCATGAGTATGATCGCTTTTGGAAGCGGTGGGAGTGGGCCGGAAGTCTTCGAAGCGATCATTATCCTGTTTACTTTGTTTCTTTCAGCCGGTATTGTAGGATCACACTTTGTCATTAATGAACGTCTGACTTTCCTGGCTTCCCAATAAGCGGGGGCATTGAATTGTTGCAGAGCACTGGAGTTGCAATGGAATCTAAAGTAAGTCGAAGAAGACTGTTACAGTCATCAAGTATTTTAGCTGCTTCCGCGCTCGGGCTGGACTTCCAGCAGGCAACCGCCGGCGAAAAGCAACAGCAGGCTTCGCCTCAGCCGCTGAAGGGAAATATTAATCAATCAGTCGTGCACTGGTGTTTCAAAAAGTACTGGGATCTTGAAAAAACAGCGCAGATTGCCAGTCAGCTGGGAATTAAAAGCGTCGAACTGACGCCTGCAGAGAACTGGGACACCCTGAAAAAATACGGTTTAACCTGTGCGATCGCATCCAGCCATGGTTTTAAATCCGGTTTTAATAACCCGGACCACTGGGATGAATGCATCCAGATTTTACGCAAACGGATCGATGAGTGTGCTGCCGGCGGGGTAAAAAATGTCATCACTTTCACCGGAATGCGTGACGGCATCGATGATGAGACCGGGGCGAAAAACTGTGTTGCCGGTTTCAAAAAGATCATCGGCTACGCGGAGAAGAACAATGTGAACCTCTGCCTGGAAATGCTTAATTCCCGTGATGCCAGCCACCCGATGAAAGGGCATCCCGGTTACCAGGGAGACCATACCGAGTACTGTATCGATATCATCAAGCAGGTCGGCTCTGATCGGATGAAACTCCTGTTTGACATCTATCATGTGCAAATTATGGATGGGGACGTCATTCGACGCATCCGCGAGCATAAAGATTATATCGGTCACGTCCACACAGCCGGTAATCCCGGGCGAGGTGAGCTGGATCAGAAACAGGAAATCAACTATCCCGCAATCATGCAGGCATTACAGGAGATCGGCTACAAAGGCTATGTCGGGCAGGAATTTATTCCCACGCGCGACCCTTACGAGGGCTTACAGCAGGCAGTCCTGCTGTGTGATGTTTAAACTCAAACTGTCTATAAAATAAAAGCGGCGGAGAACTGATTGATTCTCCGCCGCTTTTTTATCTATTTAATTCAGGCAACGATTCAGGAAGAAAGTTCCTGAATGACACAGTCACCCATTTCTGTTGTGGAAATACTCTTGCCTCCCGCAGCGATATCAGCAGTACGATGACCGGCTGCCAGAACCCGGGCGACCGCTTCTTCGACGGCAGTCGCTTCTGTTTCCAGGTTCAAGGAATGCCTGAGCAGCATAGCTGTCGCCAGAATTGTCGCCAGGGGATTGGCGATCCCTTTCCCGGCGATATCCGGGGCAGAACCATGAATTGGTTCATACAGTCCCGGTCCATCAGCGCCTAAAGAAGCAGAGGGAAGTAATCCCAGGGAGCCAGGCAGCATCGAACCTTCGTCAGTCAGAATATCACCAAACATATTTCCTGTGACAACGACGTCGAAATCCGACGGGCGGGAAATCAGGTGCATTGCCATCGCATCAACGAGGACCACCTCGTACTCGATATCGGGAAATTCATTTTTGATTACATCAGCGGCGACCTGACGCCAGAGTCGTGAGACTTCCAGCACATTGGCTTTATCAACCGAGGTCAATTTACCACGACGATTACGAGCCGCTTCGGCTGCCAGTCTCACAATGCGGGCAATCTCTTTCGTGGTGTAGGTCATGACGCTGAATGCTTTTTCGCCGTCCGGATGTTCCATTCTGCCTGATTCGCCGAAGTAAATCCCACCGGTCAATTCTCGGAAGAACAGAATATCGGTTCCTTCTATGATTTCCCGCTTTAAAGGCGATGCATCGAGCAGCTCACTGTAAGGTTTAATGGGACGCAGGTTCGCAAACAGGCCCAGTTCTTTACGGATTTTGAGGAGCCCCGCTTCGGGACGAGTTTTGGCCGAAGGATCATCCCATTTGGGTCCCCCCACGGCTCCCAGCAAGATGGCATTGGATGCTTTGCAGGTTTCCAGAGTTTCAGCAGGAAGCGGGTCGCCAAATTCATCAATGGCATTGCCACCCATCGGACAGCTGGGAGTCTCAAACTGATGATCATATTTCTGTGCGATTGTATCGAGAACCCGTTTGGCCTGTGCTACGATTTCGGGACCAATTCCATCGCCGGGCAATAATGTTATCCGCGCTTCCACAATCATTTCCTCATTTGTACTTATCAACGTGATGATTCAGGTGATTTCCTATACGAAAGAGTTAATTTAGCGACTGTACATCCAAAACTCCAGCCGGCGCCGACATGATTTTTGCGGAGGGGAACTGACAAACTGTGTCAAACCGAGATTTAAATCAAATCTGAAGTTTGTACAGCACAAACACATGATCCTTAAAAACTGCATAACCGGACTCGAAAAATATGTGTAAACACTTAATTTTACCGGCAAAATCAAGAGTTTCGCTCTACGGTCCGATAAGAAAGATTAGATCCCGCTATGGATTATGTGTCTTGCCATAGCAGGCTAAACATTCAAAATTGTCGTCGATTCGCATTCACAGCCCTGAAATGACTTCAGGAAGATACTTTGAGACAAGGGCTTACGCTCAGGAGGAGCAAGCGAAATAGAAATCGATGTAAGCTACAGGACAGGGACATCGCATGTTTCGCTCTTCATTTTTTGCTGCCGGTTTATTCGTCTTACTGACTGGTACTTCATTCTTATTTGTCGACAAGATGGTTCTCACCCACAAAGTAGCCGTGGAAGAAGAACCAGAACCAGTACGCGAGCCTGAATTTCGCGGATTTCTGGGGATGACAACGCTGAATGAAGAGCAGCAGGAAGAATTAAACCCACCTGACTGGGCTGCTTTCAGCCTCATGTCAATTGGTGCCGTCACAATGCTCTACGCAGCTGCATTACCTAAAAAACGGTCGTAAAACAGATCTACTTGCAGAATCAATTACCGTGAGGAGCGATTGCCGCTCCTCGCGGTTTTTTATTGTTCAAACCTTAATGTCGCCCACAAACTTGGATCCTGGGCGAAAGGGAACTCATGATCCACAATCATGAACTGCTCTCCCAGTTCGGAATCTGTGATTTTGTAGTAGAATCCTGTCTGTGGATAAGAAGCGGGATCGAAACCATAGAGTTCAGAAGCAGGCAGCCATACGTCCAGAGCGTAGCCTGTTTTACTGATCTTTGACCAGAGACCAACCTTTTTCAGATCGCATCGGGGGGCATCTTCCTGGGCACGATGAACCGTCTGTTGTAGACAAACCGGTTTCCCTGAAGGACCCACTGGTTGAAATTCAAAAGAATGACAGTAGCGGCTGGCACGATGGATTGTTTTGGTATCGCGGGTATCGATCCAGATCTCAAGTGACTCTGCAGGTGTGACCGGATGTTTTTTTTGATTGACCTGCAGGCTGATTGCCAGGCCTTCTGCATTCCAGGCGACCTTGAGTTCCCCCCATTTTTTTGACTTGTCGTACGTCAGATCGGGGAGCAGTGCAGACCCCGGGAGGTTCAATAATCGCCCCCGCTTACGGGGGATATCCTGTATCTGCGGCAGCGCGATCGAATGCCGAAACAAAAATGAACAGGGAATGATTGACATGGTAATTCAGACTCTCGGATTGACGTGATCTTTAAATTTAATCCTCACGATGTAGAATCATAGCATTCCCGTTCCAGATATTCTATTCCCGATTATTTTACTTCACCGTATTCAGCAGCTGATTTACGCTTTCTCCCTAAGGCTCTCCATGCGATATCAGAACACTCAGATGATTCGAATCAGGGGCGCACGCTGTCATAATCTGAAAAATATCGATGTCGATCTGCCTCATAACCAGATCTCTATCGTGACTGGAGTCAGCGGGAGCGGGAAGAGCAGTCTGGTCTTTGACACTCTGCATCAGGAAGGTCAGCGGCGATTTCTGGAAAACCTGTCATCGGGTACCAGACAACTGTTTAGCCAGGCCCAGCCGGTTGCCGTTGACCAGATTCTGGGTTTGCCCCCCACCATCTGTTTTGATCAGACACAAAGAGTGCAGTCAAAGCGCAGCACACTGGCAACCCTGACTGAGTTGTACGATTTATTTCGACTACTCTATGCAAAACTGGGAATCGTTCATTGTGTGAATTGCGGCCGGGCATTGCATCAACAGACTCCAGAGCAAATCGTCGATCTGGTACTGGCACTCGAAGATCGTAAAAAAGTCATGATTCTGGCCCCGGTTGTCTCAGCCAGAAAAGGAAATCATTCTGCACTGTTAAATCAGGTTGCCAGGGAAGGGTTTGTTCGCGCCAGAATTGATGGGGCAGTCATTGATATCACTCAACCGCACGAATTACCGGAAGATGTTCCGCATGATATCGAAATCGTGATTGATCGCATCATTGTGAAAGAGGGAATCCAGTCACGTCTGAAGGAATCGGTAGACCTCGCTTTAAAACAGGGAGGTGGTACCTGTCTGATCAGCCATCAGATTGAATCAGGCTGGTCTGACCGTTATGTGAGTACACGCCTGGCCTGTGGAGAATGTAATCTCAGTTTTCCCGATCCCGAACCGGTCACATTCAGCTTTAACAGTCCCCATGGTGCCTGTCCCACCTGTGAAGGTCTGGGAATCATCGAACCATCAGAATCTGAGTCAGGTCAGATTTGTCCAGATTGCCAGGGCGCCCGCATCAGTCAGTATGGACGCTCGATCCTGCTAAACCAGCAGTCAATTGACCAGGTCGTACAGTTTACCTCGCCCGAAATCATCGACTGGCTTGATCAATGGAAGGCAGGGGAGGCTCAGGGAATGAGCCTCCAGGACCAGGTCATCGCAGATCAGATCGAGCCATCCATACGAAAAAGACTGGAGTATCTGACTGAGATCGGATTGGGTTATATTCAGTTATCACGTCCTTCCAAAACTTTATCGGGTGGTGAATTACAGCGTGCCAGACTGACTGCCTGTCTGGGAGCGGGGACAACAGGTGCCTGCTACATTCTGGACGAACCAACGGCGGGTTTGCACGCGAATGAGACTCAGAAACTGCTGAGGATTTTACAGCGTCTGAAGCAGGCCGGGAATACAATCATTGTTGTTGAGCATGATCACGATGTCATTAAAGCCGCAGATTATCTGGTGGATATTGGTCCGCAAGCCGGTGCAGAAGGGGGAAAACTTGTTTTCTCCGGCGACTATGACGCATTCATTCAGCATCCGGAATCCATGACCGCTCAAGGCTTAACGGCCCGATTTCAGAATTCGCCACAGGCCCATCGCTCGAAAACCAGCCATGAGCAGTTTGTACAACTTACGGGAGCACGAACCAATAATCTGAAAGAGATCTCAGTTAAAGTTCCTCTGCAGCAGCTGGTCTGTGTTACCGGTGTCAGTGGCTCCGGAAAAAGTTCTCTTATCATGGAAACACTGGTTCCTGCTATCAAATCGGAATTGAACCGACGGCCGAATCCTGCTCTGCAGTATGATTCTTTGCAGGGGGTGGAATATCTGCAGCAGATTAAAATCATAGATCAATCTGCTTTGGGAAAGAACGGGCGTTCCAATCCCGCGACGTATTGTGGTATCTGGGACGAAGTCCGAAAACTGTTTTCGAAAACAAAAACTGCACGACTGCGAGGTTATACGGCACGACGATTCAGTTTTAATTCCGCTGAGGGCCGTTGCGGAGCATGCCGTGGGACTGGTGTGAAACGAATCGATCTGAAATTTCTCCCACCCGTATTTCTTCCCTGCGAAAAATGTCATTCAAAACGATTCAACAGGGGGACTTTATCGGTTACCTATCGAGGCAAAACAGTCAGTGACGTTCTGGAAATGTCTATTGCTGAAGCCGGCGAGTTTTTTGAGTCGATCCCTCGCATCAAAAGGATCCTGCAGGTATTACTGGATCTTGGCCTGGGATATCTGGCTCTGGGGCAGCCCGCTAATCTGTTATCGGGTGGTGAAGCGCAGAGGCTCAGGCTCGCCTCAGAACTGTTCGCTCCCTTAAATGGCATGACGCTGTTTGTTCTTGATGAACCAACACGCGGGTTGCATTCACATGATATTGAGTGCTTACTGCAGACATTAAACAGATTGATCAATGCAGGAAATTCGGTACTGGTGATAGAACATCATCCTCAAGTGATGTGTGCCGCGGAATGGTTGATTGACCTTGGTCCTGAAGCTGGTAATGCGGGAGGTTTTATCATCGATGCAGGTCCACCGGCATTGATTGCTGCCAACCGTCGGGGAGCGACGGGAAGAATGCTGTACGAACTGATTGACGATTCTGTAGACGATTGAGCTTTTTTCAAAAGTCAACCGAAAGTAACTCCTGCAGAATCTCTAGACATTCATTATACTGATCTCAGGTTGATCAACAGCTACCTGAATGTCCGTCAAGATCCCCGATTGTTTAAGAAAAATTAAGCTGCACGAATCATGAAACTATTTAATGAGTATGGCGTTTCGTTTGAATATCCTGATGATTGGGAACTGACAAAAGAAGTAAATGAAAAAAACGGAGAAATTCAAATCAGTGTCGCTGCAGCTGACTCTTCGTTCTGGATGATTTCTCTGTTTCTGGTTGATATTCCAGCAGAAGAATTACTGAAAAAGTCGCTGGAAGTCTTTCAGGAAGAATATGAGGAACTGGATGTGTATGAAGCTCATGTCAGACTGGCTGGCAAGGAGTGTTCTGGTTACGATCTCGAATTTGTCTGTTCTGAATTGATCAACAGTGCCTTCCTGCGAGTCTTGAAAACCAGCCTGTTCACCGCATTTATCCTGTATCAGGGAACAGACCAGGATTTACAGAATTCTCTGAAAGATCTGGAAGCGATTTCTCTAAGTCTGGATATTTTTGATAATGAATTTGACGGATATCTGGATATAGTTTAAGTTTAAGTCCTGTGAATGAACAAAACTCCGAAAATCAATGATTGCTTACTTAAGACGACCGGAATTATAATACTGAGACAAAACAGTTATTAACTGGCATTCAACGGTATGACACCGATGCAACGTATTGGCAGTGGAAGCCGCAACCGTACTGTTACCGAAAACTGCAGGTTTATCGTTCAGGAGCATTTTGATGTCAGCGGAAATTGAATCACATCAGGTTGAGAGCATCGGCGTTGTTGCAGGAGTTGTCTGGCAATACTTAAGTGAACATGAACCTGTGACGCTGAGTAAACTGTCGCGTGAAATCGAAGCCCCCCGTGATCTGGTCATGCAGGCAGTCGGGTGGTTAGGCCGAGAAGGTAAGATTGAATTTCATCAGGGATCTCGCAGCAAACTGATCTCACTGGTGACTGAATAATTACGAGAATTTCTATTGCTCCTCTGACTGCAAAATACGGGGCACATTTTTGCAGAAGAGAGCGGCGTTATCTTTCCCGCCATCTGCCCTGAGGAGGTCACAGTGTTGAGTGACTCAAAAATCAGTGAACTGTATCAACAGGCACGTACTCTTCAGAAATCTCGAGAAATTGTAAAAGCGATCGAGATTTACGAGCGGATTCTGAGTATCAAACCAGCAGAAAAAAAGGCGCATGTCTCCATTGCGACAGCTTACTTTCAGTTACAGCAATACCCTGAGGCGATAAAGCATTTTGAGGAAATGACTCGCCTGGCCCCCATGGATGCTTCACCGTATATCAATATGGGCGCCATCTATAACCGTATGGGTGAATACAAAACGGCGCTGGACGTATTAAGAAAGGCCGTTCAGAAAGACAAAAAATCAGCAGACGCATTTTACAACATGGGAATAGCTCACAAGGGTTTAAATCAGTTGAGCATGGCGGTTACAGCCTATAAACAGGCAATCGTCATTAATGGTCAAATGGTCGATGCTTATTTCAATCTGGGTAATGTGTATCTGGAAATGAAAAATCATTCACAGGCACATTCCAGCTTCACACGGGCGCTGGAAATCTCACCTGGTTTCAAAAAGGCCAGAAATGCAATGAAAATTCTGGATGCTGAAACCGTAAAGGAGAAAGAAAAACTGAGCCCATTTGGACGCCTGGTTGATGAATCGACACTCCGCAAAAAAGGTACCAGTGTTTCCACTTGCGATCTCAGTATCGAAGAGCGTGAGAATGACCGCCGTGTCATTCATAAACTCTGTGATGATATCACTGAGATCAGTCATACCATTGTTGAAGATTTAAAGAAAGGTGTGAATCCGGGCCTGTTGAACCTGAATCGATGTATCTCTCAGGGTGAAAAGCACTATTCTGAACTGGATGAAGTTTATGCGACATTCCAGAAAAAAGTCAAATCGCTGGCTGACATGAGAAAGCTGCTGAATCATCGTATGCTCGAGTTGAAGAGTCATGAAGAATTAATCAATTCAATTGGTAGAGATTGAATTCAGATTCCTGACCTGGTGAATCTGAACAGGAACGATCCCCCCGAAATGGAGTTACCTTCAGGTGACCAGCCTTGTCTATCAGACAGGTAATCGCTCCGTGCTGGCGAGTCGAGTAAATTTGTACGTTTTCTGAATAGATCTTTTTCAACTCCGGAATCGTCTGCTTCTGTCCTCCACTGACAATCACATAAACAGGCTTCGCCCACTCATTCAAATCCCGGGTATTCGCAGATCGACTGCCATGATGTGGAGACAGGAGCACATCCACCCTATCAGTTGTCGGTTCGCTTAACAGTTTTTTGAGTCCCGCGCCTTCTAAATCTCCAGTGAGTAGAATCTGACGCCCGCCATAACTGACTCTCAGGGTCAGGCTGGATGGATTGTCTTCCTGATAGAGATCACCATATTCGGGATGCAGGACTTCAATTTCCGTTTTTTCTCCCAGGGTAATGTGGTCACCTTTACCGATGAATTGAATGGGCACACGAAACGCCAGTGCCGTATCACATAATTCGATCGTTCCCCGTTGTGATCGCGTCAGAAAAGATTGGGGAAAAGCAAGTTCGCGCACATAACCGTTTGCAATCAATTCTTCTGCAGAATTAAAGTGATCACGATCTGCGTGTGAAATCAACAGCAGATCAACCCTGCGAATTCCACGCGCGAGTAAGGTTTTCTTAATTTTTGAATAAGTTTGTTCCACAGGCGACATAGACCCTGCATCATAGAGAATGGTCTCTCCATCCGGTGCCTCAATCAAAATTGATACTCCATGATTCACGGCAATAAAAGTACATCGCAGGCACGGCTCCTGTGGAATCAACAGCGGAACCAACAGCCCCGTCAAGATCCAGACCGGTAGCAGCGAAAGCTTCAATTTATTGACAACTCTGCCGGAGGCCCAATTAAGCTTCCAGATACCTGGCAAAACGGATAACAGCAGCAAGATATAATACACCAGTATCCACCAGGGGGCAGGGGCAGATAATTCGAAATGGGACAACGGCAGATTAGAAGTCCACTCCACGACCCACAGCAGAAACCGCAGACTCTGGTCAAAACAAAATCCAAAAATACCAGCAGTGAACGGGAGCAGGGAGCCGACAAACATCAGCAGATAGCCCAGCAGGAGAATCAGAAACAGAAACGGGAAGATCAGACTATTCACAATCAGTCCGACTGGGGCCAGCAGTTGAAAGTGATAAAGAACCAGGGGGGCTGTTGTGATCCAGATGAAGAAGGTGACCAGAAAAACAGTGTAAAGCATGCGAAAATACTGAAAGCAGAACCGCTGTAAAGGTGTCTGCAGAAGTGGATCACTGGCTTTCAGTCGCCAGCGTAACGGCAGCCAGGTTTGCTGGTACAGGTTCTGATAAAAGTCCTGATTAACCGTCCAGAGGATTGCTGCAACGGCCAGAAACGAAAGCTGTGTTCCCACATCAAACAGGTCTGTTGGATTAATCAACAGGATAATCAGTCCAGACAGACATACCAGATTCAGGGTGGTAATGGTGCGCCAATTGACCAGCCCCCACGTAACAAGCACACAAAATGAAGCGGCTCTTAAAATCGGCGGACGGATCTCAATGATCGAGAGGTAGAACAGAATCGCCAGGGTCAAAAAAGTGACCGTCACTGTCCGCGGCAGGTTCAGGATATGGCAGAGACTCCAGACAAACGCGCTGAAAAATCCAATATGCAACCCGGAGATCGCTAAAAAATGGATCAATCCGGACTTGCTGAATTCCTGACGAACTTTGGGGCTCAAATCTTTACGCTCACCCAGCAGTAGTGCCAGAGCGACTGGCTGAACAGACTCTGATGTATTCTTAATGATGAGTGTTTTGAACCAGTCATGAACTGACGTCCGTAATCGGTTCCAGGAATAGTTATTTGATTTCTGGATCAGTGTTACCGCTTCAGGGATTTTGACAGAGAGTATCGCATCAATTTTCTGTCTGCGATAATAGGTCGAAAAATCATAATCTGCGGGGTTGTCAGGTTCTGTACAATGCTTCAACTCACCACAAAGATTGATCAAATCTCCTGCTGCCAGCTGATCTGAAAGCCCTGGCGCGGATGGTTTTCGATTTTCCGTTATGAAAACACGCACTTTTCCCGCAACAGGAATCTCGGAATATTTGACCAGGAGTTTCTGGCAGGTAAATGTAAACTGAATCCGCCGCTGAGGCTGTTCCGGATTCAGTAATTCGCCTTCGCTCAACTCGCGTATTTCCGGTTTTGATGAAATGAGACCAGTCAGTCTGACAATACATTTTGGAACCGGATGCTGTTTGACAGAGGGGAGCAGGCGGGTGACATCTTCCGAACTTCGACAATACCAGAATTCGTGATGCCTCAAAGCACCCAGGCAGACGACCATCGCCAGCAACATGAGTGTGGATACTTTTCGCCAGCGAAACCGGTATGTCAGTAGCCAGCAGGTTAAGGCAGCGAGAGCTGGCAGGAACCAGAAATAAATCGTCAGATGCAACCAGGCATCCAGCAGAATCCCCACAGCAAAACAGATCAACACACTCAAGGCTGGAAATCGTTGCGGAACAGGCAGAACCTGATCCCCCGAGCCTGGTCTCTGGTCAGTCTGGTCAGGGGATTCGTTCATCAAAACTGGAACCCCGGCGATTTCAAGGGACTACGGGTAGATTTAAATCAACCTGATTGTGCATTGTATAAAAACGAAATCGATTCGCATCAGGAATCAATAATCCGCTTGACTGATTGACTTCGGGCCTGGTCAACGGGTTTCCGGAATATTTAACCCAGTCAATCATATTTTTGGAAGCAGCGATATTTGTTGTCCATAATGATGGTTTTTGCGCAGCGTCTGTACCGTGAAATATCATGTAATAGGTTCCCTGGTACTTGATCAGCTGATTCATGGCAATCATTTTTTGATCATAAGATTCAGGGCCGGGCAGCATAACTGGCTGGTCGTTGTTTATATTCGTCCAGACTTTCATATCCGGTGAAGTCGCCAGCCAGATCCCTGCATCCCGTCTTTCATAAAACAGATACCAGGTTCCTTTTTCATACCAGACGACAGGCGTTCCATAGGGGCCGGCGGCAATGGGTTTCCCGTCCGACATGCGAACATCCAGTGCACCAACGCGGGTCCAGTTTACCGCATCAGTGGATGTCAGATGCTGGGCAATGTCATTCTTACCTTCGGCAAACATGTGGTAGGTTTCACCGTGTTTGATCACCATCATGTCTTCGACCCAGTGCTGCTGGTAGATGGGATTACAGGGTGAACGCGTCCAGTGAACGCCATCGCAGGACCAGGCATAACCGAGTTTTTTTATTCCTTCGCGGGTTCCATCGTACCCGGTAAACCAGAGGTGATAGAAATCACCTTCTTTGAGAATCCAGCCACGCTCTCGGATTTTTACGTCCCAGTGACCGGGCCCCTGGGCCTCAAAGATCGGGTTGGAAGCATAGGGTTGAAATCTGGTTAATTCCTCCGGAAAACGGATTTCTTCAGCAACAAGCGTCGAAGAGATCCCGCAGAACAGTACCGTGATTACGAGGCGTAAGGAACATTGTAAATATGTGTAGAATTTCACCGTGGGTCCGTTCATTTTATAACAATCATCAGGTTTCATGTGTTTCCACTGCCATCTCATTGAAGTTTCGTTATTATACGCAGATCACTTTCCGAAATTCAAAGTGTCAGAGATGAATTCTGAGTGCACCTGCGAGACAGGTCATTTTGAAATCAGAACCAAAAGGATTTACCATGCCAGAGACAGCAGCGTTACTCGATATTCAGGGACTGAAAACCTACTTTCATACCAGTCGCGGAGTGGTCAAAGCAGTAGAAGATTTAACTGTCACCATCGAAAAAGGGAAGACCCTGGGACTGGTGGGTGAATCGGGTTCCGGCAAATCCGTGACTTCGCTTTCCATCATGAAACTGCTGCCTGACGCCGCTGCAAAAATTGATGCCGGATCGATCTCGTTCCTCGGTAAAGATCTCGTGAAATTGTCCGATCCGGAAATGCGCAACATCCGGGGACGTGAAATCAGCATGATTTTTCAGGAACCGGGAACTTCTCTGAACCCCGTGTTCCGTGTCGGAAAGCAGGTGATGGAAGCAATCATGCTGCACCAGAAGGTGACGGCTGAGGAAGCGAAAAAGCGAACAATCGACCTGTTTCATGAAGTAGGGATTCTCGATCCAGAAAGACGATTCTCAAGTTATCCCCATGAGATGTCCGGTGGTCAGAAACAACGCGTGATGATCGCGATGGCATTGAGTTGTAACCCGGAATTATTAATCGCCGATGAACCCACAACGGCACTTGATGTAACGATCCAGGCCCAGATCCTGAACCTGATCCGCAAGTTGCGTGATGAGCGCGGGATGTCTGTGTTGTTTATTACACATGATTTAGGTGTCATTGCAGAAATAGCCGACGATGTGGCCGTCATGTTTCGGGGTAAACTGGTGGAATATAAACCGGTCGTCGAGATCTTTGAAAACCCGGAACACCCCTATACCAAAGGCCTGCTGGCCTGTCGACCGTCATTGGATTCCAAATTTAAGCGGCTGCCGACTGTCTCAGATTTTATGGACTTTCAGGAAACCAGTTCCGGCGAATACCTGATTCAGGAAAAGCTTTTTGACGAAGCTAAATTCAAGGACACCACAGCGCATGGGCGCCCCCGGATCCTGCATCCCCGTTCAGAACTGGAGTCACTCGGGTACCGCTGGGATGATGTCCATAATCTACCCGAATCCCGATTTATCGAAGCGGGGGAGAAGCCGATTTTAAGACTGGATCAGCTTCAGGTCTACTACCCGATCAAGAGTGGCATTATCAAACGAACCGTCGACCATGTGAAAGCCGTTGATGGCATCTCTTTGAATATTTATCGGGGACAGACGATCGGACTGGTGGGAGAATCCGGGTGTGGTAAAACGACAACCGGTAAGGCGATTGTCGGGCTGGCTCCGGTGACCGATGGTAGAATTCTGCTGGAAGGAAACGATCTGGCACATATGACGCGTTCCGAAAGAAAACCGTTTCGGCGAAAAGTGCAGATCATATTCCAGGACCCATATAGTTCTTTGAATCCGCGCATGATGGTCTCCACGATTATCACTGAATCCATGATTGCACATCAACTGGGTAAATCGAAGTCAGACCGACGCGATCGGGCAGCCTCACTTCTGGAAGAGGTCGGTCTGCCTGTTGATTATCTGGATCGATATCCCCATGAGTTTTCCGGTGGGCAACGTCAGAGAATTTCGATTGCCCGCGCGCTGGCTGTCGAACCAGAATTTATCATCTGCGATGAATCGGTATCTGCACTCGACGTTTCAGTGCAGGCACAGGTCTTGAACCTGCTCAAAGATCTGCAGGAACAACATAACCTGACATACATTTTTATCAGCCATGATCTGAGTGTGGTGAAGTTTATGTCCGATATGATGGCGGTAATGAATGCGGGAAAACTGGTAGAACTTGGCCCGTCCGAAGCCATCTATCAGAACCCGCAACAGGAATATACTCGAAAGTTGATTGAATCTGTACCTGTTGATGATTTGTCACAAATTAAGGCACGGGTTGCACATAGAAAAGAACAGGCAACAATGCACAAATAAGAAAATATATGTGGATTTGTCTATATGATTAGAGGTCTCCCATTTCTGCTTTCCGTACAGTAGACCACCGGAATTGCCATTGCTAACCTTGCCGTGCAGTCTACGGAACCGGCAAGGTTTATGCCGGTGAAATATTTTAACATCCTAGGTACGGAAAGATTAGGAAAGTGGTAATGACTATAAAACCATCATGGAAAGTCGTTTTAACTGGTCTGTTTTGTCTGCTGTTCATTCAGCCTGTTTTTTCAGAAGAAGAAAAGAAGGAAGGCGAACACGACTGGTTACTGAAAAACCCCACCATTCAAAAGCTGTTGAAACTGCATAACGCAGAACGCGCACGCAATGGAATGCCAGCCTTGACATTGAACACGAAGATGTGTCTTCAGGCTCAGGAACATGCTAACTGGATGGCTCAGACTGGCTACTATCAGCACAGTAATTTGCCCTGGCCAGAAATTATTTTTCAGGGCCCCACTTCAGCCGCCGCTGCTGTGAATGGCTGGATCGCTTCACCCGCTCATCACTCCATCATGTTGACGGGGACCCAGGCTGGATTCGGGTTCATGGTTTTAAATGGTAACTATTACTGGGTGGGAGTCTTCAAATAAGCACACCCGTGAATAAGCCGATTCAAAAGCAGTCGGCACAGATTTAAAAAAACAAGGCTGATTTTGGTTGACGGTAAGTCTAAATGTAACTTACCTTTAAACCAGAATCAGCCTTGTTCTATATGGATGAGTCTGCCACAATCTACGGATAGCGTCTCACACTCTGGTTCTGGATCAAACAAACCAATTGACCTCCCGTGATTTTTCCGACTTTTCAATGGAGTAATTGAAGGAATATCCATGCATCAATATCCCCGTTTCAACCTGTTCTTCCTGTCCCTCTTCCTGATGTTTGCCCTGACAGGCTGTCCCGGCCCTGCCACTGAGGAGGCCGAAGATACTGAAAAAGAATCAGAAACGAAAGAAGTTCTACTGGAACCCTTCGACGCTCCCAAACTTGCTGATTTAGATGCGCAGGTAGAATGGGAAGAACAACCTGTCCTGGACAGTCTGGAGCTTTTACGTGAACGCCAGAGTCAGGAAAAACCGCTAGTGAGTGTGGACGAAGCTCTCAAGCTGAAAAATACCAATCAGGAAATCAATGAAAAAATCCTGAGTGCTCTGGGAAGATTACCCAAAAACGACGAAGAAGTAGACTGGGGGGCAACCATCAATCGACACGTGGGGGCCGACCTGAAAAGTACCAACCCGATTATGGGTAGCTCAGCAGTCGAATTTGAAGTCTCTTCTCTTACGGGTTTTGGTCTATTCAGTTTCGACTGGAATTTCAAACCATTCGCTGTTTCAGACACCGTGGTTTCCTGGCAGTCCAGTAAAGATAAACTTTATGACAAAGTGGTTCTGCGGGATGACCTGACCTGGTCTGACGGCACTCCCATCACTGCACATGATATCGTGTTTACTTTCAAGACGATCATGAACCCGGAGGTACCGGTTCCTGCGGTACGTTCAGGAACAGACCAGATTCGCTGGATTGAAGCTTATGATGACCAGACACTGGTATTCTTTCACAAAGAGTCTCTTCCGACCAACGTCTGGAATCTGAACTTTCCGATTATCCCCAAACATATCTATGAAAAAGAACTCAAATCAGATCCAACTCTGCAGGACAGTCCCTACCATGTCAAATTCGAAAATGCACCCGTCACAGGGGGGCCGTATGAAATTGAAAAACGGGAACGGGGACAGGAAATTCTGCTGAAACGCCGCGAAAGCTGGTACATGCAGGATGGCAAGCAGGTCCGCACAAAACCATACTTTGAAAGGGTGCGTCTGCGCATTATTGAAGATCCCAATACTGCGTTACTTGCCTTGAAGAATGGTAAAATCGACGAGATGGCACTCAACCCAGAGCTGTGGAAAACACAGACCGAGGATGATGATTTCTACAAGACCTGTACCAAAGCGAACGGTCTGGAATGGGTATATTTTTACTTTGGCTGGAACTGTGAAACCCTGTTCTTCAAAGATAAAGAAGTGCGACAGGCAATGTCCTACGCTTTCAATCATAAAGAGATGCTGGATGAACTGTGCTACGGGCTCTATCAGCCTTGTACCGGCATTTATCATGAGACAGCCTGGATGGCCCCTAAACCCATGAGCAAACCTTACACGCAGAATCTGGCGAAAGCAGAGAAACTGCTGGATGACGCCGGCTGGATTGATCACGATGGTGATGGAATTCGCGATAAAGAATTTGATGGCAAGGTCATTCCATTCCGCTTCAGTATCATGACATCCAGCCAGCCCTTGTCCCTCTCGATCTGTACTCTACTGAAAGAGAATCTGGCCCAGATCGGGGTTATCTGTGAAGTGAAACCCACGGAATTCACCGTCATGCAGGAGAAGGCACGAAATCATCAATTTCAGGCCATGTTCGGAGGGTGGGGAACAGGAACGGATCCGGACACTTCGATCAATCTCTGGAAGACAGAAGCGGCTCGCAATTATGTCAATTACTCCAATCCCGAAGTGGACAAGCTTTTCGAAGAAGGTCGTCGTGAATTCGATGTCGAAAAAAGAGCAAAGATCTACGGCAAAATCCATGAGCTGCTGTATGAGGATCAGCCTTATACCTGGCTCTACTTCCGTAATTCCTTCTATGGCTTCAACAAAGATCTGAGAGGCTATGTATTCAGCCCGCGCGGCCCTTATGGGTATGGGCCGGGCTTTTCCAGTCTCTGGAAACCAGCCGAAAACTAGTCTGTTACTGACTCACCAAACTGATCATCAGGCATTTCTGTTCTCATGCAGAAATGCCTGACGGGTCTCGGGAAGAATGCTGTTACTCATTACGGATTGATTACGAAGCATGTTCAGCTATCTCGTGCGAAGGCTATTCATCGGGTTAATTACCCTGTTATTGATCACCTTCATCATTTTTGGTCTGATCAGAAACATGCCGGGATCTCCGATCTCCGTCAACATGGCGATGATTGACCCGGGAAAAGAATTGAACCCAGCTGATATCGAACGGATGCGTAAAGCTTATGGTCTGGATAAACCCTGGCCTGAAGCCTATGTACTCTGGGTGGGGAATGTCTGCCGACTGGACCTGGGACGTTCTATTTCCCGGAAACAGCCTGTCACCAGGCTGATTTATGAACGCATAGGGCCGACGCTGATTTTATCCATTACATCCCTGTTTCTGACCTATCTGCTGGCAATTCCATTTGGTCTGTATTCCTCAGCACGCCAGGGAAAACTGGATGAACGTACGATGGGAACGATCCTGTATATGCTCTATTCGTTTCCCAGCTTTGTCGCGGCGTTGTTTTTACAAATCTATTTTGCCAACAAGCTGGGCTGGCTCCCCCTGTATGGCATGAAGAGCGATAACTATAGTTCGATGAGCAGCAGTCAGCAGGTCTGGGATATTTTCCAGCATGCCCTGATGCCGGTCATCTGTTATACGTATGGCAGTCTTGCATATTACAGCCGTTTCATCCGAGCGAACATGCACGAAGTACTGCGGCAGGATTACATCCGCACCGCTCGTGCCAAAGGCCTGGGACCGATTAACGTGCTGGTAAAGCATGCCTTTCGAAATACGTTTATCCCCCTGGTTACCTTGATCGGATTAACGTTACCTTCGCTGCTGGGCGGTTCCGTGATCATCGAACGAATCTTCAGCTGGCCTGGCATGGGGCAGCTATATTTCGAGTCGATTCTGGAACGAGACTATCCGACCATCATGGGTTTGACTTTGATGTTTTCGATCCTGACGCTGGCCGGCCAGCTGCTGGCGGACATCTTTTATGCATTAGCAGACCCCCGGGTTAAGATTTCAGATCACTGAAATCCATGCATCTCGAATTCACATGTTTATTGCAGATCTTTTTTGAATCACTAAGTCACTATGCAAGAACAATCAGAAAACAAGACGGAAGCTTCAGCTGAGCTGAAAACCCTTAAAAAGTCCCCCAGCTTCTGGGCAGAAACCTGGCAGCGTTTCAAGGGACGAAAAATGGCAATGATGGCCTTGATCTATATCGGTTTCCTCTGTTTTGTCGCAATCTTTGCTCCCGCGATTGCGGGAACCAAACCGATCATTTGTAAATACAAAGGTCATATCTATTTCCCGGCGATGGGATACTTCCGGAGGCAGTGGGAAAACCCGGTCTTTTACAAAGACCGCTTTCGTAACCGCTATCCGGAAAATCTCAAACAGAAAGATCCGGACAGCTGGGCGATCTGGCCTCTGGTCTACCAGGACCCTTATCGCCGCGTTTATGACGATGAGTGGAAAGGTCAACCCGGAAATCCGACACAAGATAACGGGGCCCCCAGTCTGCGCAACTGGTTTGGTACAGATCAGCGTGGTGTCGATGTGTTTGCGCAGATGGTACATGGCACCACAATTGCATTGCTGGTGGGCTTTGTTTCGATGGGAATTGCGGGAGTGATTGGGATTCTGGTCGGCGCTTTGGCCGGATTCTATGGCAAATGGATCGATATGGGGCTCAGTCGAATGATTGAAGTCGTGATGTGTATTCCCACTCTGATTTTAATTCTCGCCATCATTGCCATTATTGATTCGCCCACGATCTGGCATATGATGGCGATTATCGGGCTGACCGGCTGGACCGGGATTGCGCGGCTGGCGCGGGCGGAATTCATGAGACTTCGTGAAAGTGACTTTGTGCTTGCTGCCAAAACGACCGGGGTCGGCCAGTTTCGCATAATCTTCCGATATATTCTCCCCAACTCGCTGGCTCCCGTGCTGGTACCGATCACGTTTGGAATTGCAGCTGCGATCCTGATTGAAAGCGGGCTCAGCTTTCTGGGCTTTGGCGCACCACCGCCTAATCCCAGCTGGGGAACTTTGCTGAACCTCGGGCGACAGAACCTGCAGATGTGGTGGCTGATTTTCTTCCCCGGGATGGCGATCTTCCTGGCAGTCCTGGCTTATAACCTGATTGGAGAAGGCCTGCAGGAAGCATCAGACCCGCGTTTGCGTGACGCCTGATGCTCAGGCTTTCTGATGATCGTCGGTTCTGGTCAGAGCGATCTCAAGTGCTGCGAGCTTCTGCTGCAGTTCTTCTGACTGCTCTGGATTGAGTGGATGATCTCCATAGCGAACCTGATAAAATAATTGTGTGAACAGATCTGGGGTCTCATTCAGGTGTGCCTGAGTGAGTTCGGTACTCAAATCCGTTTTGACATGATTGGTGAACTCTTTCTGCGTTTCAACAGGATTACGCACCAGGCCACGGTTTGCCAGCAAATCCTGGAACTTTTCGTAGAATACGACATTTCCCGCACGCAGTTGTCCCGTCTGCTCTCCCTGCCTCTGGAGTAGTTTTCTAAACAGCCGGATGGCTACTGCCAACAGCCACTTTATCCCAAAGAACAGGCCGGCAATGATGAAAACGGCAGCAGCCCCCTCCCAGCTGAACCAGCGTCGCGGGGATGAAAGAAAGGCCCTGATCGACTTGACTATACCAACCACCGTTACGCGAAAATCATACAGTCGATTTTTTAATCTCTTACCAGCACGCAGCATCGGATCGTAGAAGGCAGCTTTCTGACGTTGAAACGAGACACCAATGACATAATCATTCCAGAATTGTGTGAGAGCATTGGAGATGCTTTTCCAGCTGCCTAATGGAGCCGCGTTCTGCGCCACGCTTTCCGCACGCTGCAGACTGGGTGTGGCGTCCAGAGTCTGCCAGCGGTCGTCAATAAAAGCTTCAACCCAGGAATGGGCATAACGCTGCTGTACTTCAAATTGATTCGAAATATACCCCTCTTCGCCTCCCTTAAAACCGCTGATCACGCGTGTGGGAATGTCGATGGCACGTAACATTAATGACAGGGCAGATGCGTAATATTCACAGTGCCCCGATTTACGGTTAAAGAGAAAATCCTCGACGGGATCGATTTTCGGATCCTGAATTGACATATTCAGCGTGTAACTGAACTCCCCGGAATCCCGAAGATATGATTCAATGAACTTCGCTTTTTCAAGATCGGTCTTCAACTCCGGTTGATCAGCCATCAGTTTCTTAGTAAATGAAATCAGTCGTTTCAGATCCTCTTCCGGTAATTCAAGATAAATTGCTTCATTATCCAACTGATCCATCACGATATTGTCAGACTGTTTTTTCGCAGTAAAGACATTGTACCTGGTCTCTCCTTCGCCATCAGGAGGTTGTGTCTGACGAATTTCGAGTGTTTCCAGATTTAAACTGTTTTCGGTTTTACTCAACATATCCATACCGACAAAAGGCTGCATGATAAACAGGACTTCGGTACCGATGGAATCCAATGCCATTTCCTGTCGATAAAGCTGCCTGGTGTCAAGTTCTTTCGAGTTATAGAGCCTCCAACGCGACCGGCGTCGTATTTTACTCCAGCTTCCATTCTTGTAACTTGAAAGTACGGCCCCCCTGAACAGGGGTTCTTCCGTGCCGAATCGCGCTACAAAATCGGAAACGGATACGGGCTCATCGGTTTCGTTGTCGTAAATGGAAAGTTGCAGCACGCGTTCCGTGCTTTCCAGAATTTCTCCCATTTCTCCCAGCTGGACTTTTTCTGTAAATCCAACCATCGGTTTTTCACTCGCGGCCAGGGATTCATTATCAAAGATTGAGCGGTTCACCCATAAGCGGGGAATCAATAAAAAGAAACACATGGAAATCAGCAAGGCACTGACAAAATATCCAAAACAGACCCCGATAAATTCTATGGACAGCCATTGCCTGGAAAGATCTGTTTGAATACCACCGCGAACATAACTCTTCTGATTAAAAGGTGAATACCCGGGATCTTGCCTGACAGTTCCGGATTTTGGAAACGGGGATGACGAATCATATTGCAGAAAGGAATTGCGTGTCCGCTGCAACGAGAAGACGGAAAGCGTCCAGATCGACAGGAACAGGTAAATCACCAGCAAGAAACCATAGTAACCAGATTCGGTCAACACGGCTCCCACAGCAATCTGCAGAAAACCCAGCGCGCATAACCACCAGTACTGAGTATCACTTTTTTTCTGCAGGAGAATGATCCAGGTCAGATAAACCAGAAAATGTGCTCCAGAGAGTAACCGGCTTTCGATATCGGATGTAAATTCCGCACACACAACCAGAAATGCCAGAAGCCCCAGAATATTTGCCCAGAGGGGACTGAGACTGAATTTTTCCCAGCGGTCTGTAAAAAAAAGAGTGATCAGACCGAGCGGAATTGTTATCAGCTGTGGAAACACTCCCCCCTCTGCCATCATAAACATGATGCTGGATAAAGAAACAAGCAGGTATATGCTGATCTGAAATGTGAGAGTTAAATTCACCTGTCAGGCTCTCATAAATAATGTGGTTACTATCAGTCCGATTCCAGTACCAGCCAGCGACTGAGAATTTCCGGATCAGTCTCAATCGTTTTGCAGGAACCGGCGATCTCTTTTCCGCGGGACCCCAGCAGAGAACTGAAACTGAATCGATTTGAAGAACTTTCTTCTTCCCGTGTTGTAACGAGAACTGTTCGTGTACGCGCCGAGGCCGTTTCGGAGACAATTTTGGCAAATTCCCCTAACGCTGATTGTTTACCCGAGTCCAGCGTCGCCAGAAAATCCAGCAGATATTCCAACCCCTGTGAACCAATGCCGACTTCTAATACTTCCAAAGTCGCTGCCTGTGAAACAAGTGTTAATTTAGTATCACGGCTGTTCTTGAGATGTTCCCGACACAATGTCCCAACAAACGAGATGGCCCACTCCACACGTTCCCGCTGCATTTGGTTTGCATTTCCCGGCTGCCACAAATCCAGACCAATCACCAGATCATAGTTTCGAGTCTGATGATATTCCTGAACCATCAGCTCTCCCTGTCGCGCAGAACTGCGCCAGTGGATCGCACGTTGACTGTCGCCTGTTCGATACTCGCGAATATGATTAAATTCGTCATCAAATACACCACGACGACTGCGGTTCTGTTGAGCCATCTCTGCGATGGAAAAAAAATCTTCCGCCCAGTGTGAACTTAAACGACCAATCTGTGGGTGTACTATAATTTCATTTTGTTCGTGAAAAATGGCCCCGCGTTTGACCAGCCCCAGTGGATAACGCGTTGAAACGTGAAGTGGTCCAAACTGATAAATACCCCGATGCATTAATTTAACATAATAATGCGCAGAGAGTTTCTGCCGCGGTCCGACGCGTCGAAACACGACTGAGGCTTCCAGATTCTCATTCTGATTTTTAAACGTGTCGTTGACCTCCATCAGGTAGGCTGCGATGACCCGTTTATTGTTCTCCATCAGAATCTCTGCAGTAAACGTTTCTCCTACCATTACACGTTGAGGAATAATCCGTTTCAACTGGATGTTCTTCAGCATGCTGTATGTAATCCAGCCATTCAACACAAAAGGGCCGGTCATCATGGCGAACACCAGCATCAGCATATTTTCACGAGACAGAACCGAACCGATAAACAGCACGGTCATCATCAAAAGATAGACAACACCATCGCGGGGCAGTGAAACTCGATTTCTCCCGATCCGTTTTACCTGAAAACGTTCTAAATCCGGGAAGAAGACCAGCAAGATGTTAGCCAGGCCCCACAAGAATAATCCAGCGCTGGCAAATCTCAGGATCAGGGGGAGATTGTGGTGTATTTCTTTCAGAGTCAGCGGGAACTGGAAGGTGTAAGTAAAGATGAAGATGCCCACCAGCATTAAGATCAGCCAGGGGCGCCACTCACTTCTTTTGTGCCAGAACTCAAGCAGGTTATTTATCATGTATGGTCAATACTGTGGAGTACCCTGGAAGACTGTAGATTCACAAGAAAGTACCTTCCTCTTGATTCATTTATTCTAGCAGCAACCGGAGAAAGATCTACGCTGAATTCAAGCGAGTTCAGGAAGGTTTCGATTCCTGTCAGTCCTGATTTGCACTACTGAAGAAATTATTTCAGAAGATGCAGGCCCGCTTCGAGTCGACGTTGATTGACTGCTGCAAATGCTCGAGGTTCTTTCTTTAAAAACTTGATTAACTGGGATGATGAACATTTCAGAAACTCACTCGCGGCTTTCACATCGAATTCAAAGCAAGTAATTGTATCGAGTGCTTCAGCAAGCAGCGCCGGAAACTCATCATGCTCTGAATTGACTTTCAGAGTTCCCTTCATGATTCTGCGTTGCCAGAGTAAAGAAGGAGCATCCGATATTTCTGAGATGCGATAGCCTAACGCCAGATTTACACGCAAGCGAAACAGGGCCATTGAGCGGTTACGCCCCTGTTGACGTCTTTCAGACGCTTCCCCGGTAATGTTTGTAGGGATATGTTTGATGACCACGCCGGTTTCGACTTTATTGCGATGCTGGCCTCCCGGGCCAGACCTCCTGACCTGCTCAATCTGGCAATTTTTCAATAATAAATCCAGATTACAACACGCGGGATGGGTTCTTCCAGAAAGTTCGCGTTCCGAGTCAATTGCCGCCATCATAGGTCACACTCACTTGAATTCGTAATGAAATAACGTCGAATTGAAATTCAGACCGTCATTCGTTTTTTACAGTTTGTTTTAGTTCATAAAAGAAAGAGGGAGTTGTTTCAGCGTGCTTCACAGATCAGCAGTCAAGGATTATGATGCACGAGTGAACTGTTATTATAGGCTGCTTTATATTGATTTCGCCAGCCTGTCATCAGGTATATATTATTTCGACTCTCAGGTCTGTCTGATTGAAATCAGGGAAATGTGGTTGTTATGCCCGGGTATCATGAAACCGGCCCTTTTTCACTCTGAGAGCCTGACCTTTGATCATCAGGAATCAGCATGCGAGCCAATCTCAAAATGTCAAAATCAAACCGCTGGCTGAGGGGACTTCTGTTAAGCGTTTGTGTTCTGATTGCGGGTTGTGGTAGAGCACATGATCCGAACAGTAAAGAAGCCACCGAATATGTGCTCAAACTGGGCGGAACTGTGATTCCGGTACACAGTGAACTTCCGATCGATACCGCAGCTAAAATTCCCGAGGGAAATTTTGCGATCCGTGAGATTGACCTGACCAATGCAAAATTTAAAAATATTGATCTGGTTAAGCTGTCTAATCTACCTTATCTCGAATCATTGAATCTGCATCGAACGAATCTGACCGATAAAGGACTGTCATTAATCACGGATTTACCGAAACTGCAATCTCTGGAAATCGCCTATACACGCGTTACTGACGCGGAAATCAGTAAGTTGACACGGTTCCCGCGCCTGCGGAAAATCTTTCTGTATGGAACCCCGGCAAAGCCTCAGACGCTTGAAGATCTGAAATCAAATCTAAAGGGTTGTATCATCTATAAATGACCGTGAAGGGGGAGTTCTTAATCTTTTGAGTATGGCGAAAGCGGTTTTTGCCAGGGGACACTCCCATACCGCTGAATCTCTGCTCTTAATAATCCTGAGAGCTGATTAAATTTTTGGCGATTGCTCTCAGCCAGATTTTTCTGTTCGAGAGGATCTGTCTGCAGGTCATAGAGTTCCAGTGGCTTAAACGGGCTGTTCTGGAGAAGTTTCCATTGTCCGCTGCGGACTGCTTCGATCGTTTTTCCTCCGTAACGATTTCCCCCCTCACGACGTCGAAAGAACCAGTGAGCGCGTAAAGGTTTCTGCTGTCTGCCTTGCAGGGTTGGCAGAAAACTGACGGCATCTAATCCACTGGGAACCTTGATTCCACCTGCTTCACAAACCGTGGGAAATATGTCCATACTCATTGCCATGAAATCCGTTTCGGTATGCGGGGCGATATGATTTTTCCAGACCACTCCCGTGGGAACTTTTAACCCACCTTCGTACATACTCTGTTTGCCATCACGCAGGGCTCCGTTATTGGCTCCTACACCTAACTGTCCTCCGTTATCCGAACTGAAGACGATTAAAGTGTTGTCACTCAATTTTGTTTCATCAAGTGTCTGAATCACTTTGCCGATTCCTGCATCCAGGTGTTCGATCAATGCCACCAGCCTGGCCCGGTCGGGATCGATACCGGTTTCACGCTGTTTCACTTTTCCCAGCCAGTCCTCTGGAGGCTGAATGGGAGTATGTGGAGCGTTATACGCCAGGTATAGAAAGAAGGGGCTTTCAGAGGTCGCCTGCTGCTTTAAGTACTCACACGTCCAGTCGGTAAATAGATCAGTCGCATGGCCCTGGGGATCAACGGTTTTCTGATTCCGCCGCATGTAGTTCACACCGTGCCTGCGATGGAGATAGTAATCGTCCATCATATCTCCCAAAAAGCCACGAAAGAGATCAAATCCCCGTTCGTTGGGTGTATTCGGTGATTCCAGGCCCAGGTGCCATTTGCCTATGATTGCCGTCTGATATCCGGCACTGTGAAATACATCAGCCAGCGTAACCGCAGATGGTTTGAGATAACCCCAACTGTTTTCGGGATGAGTACGAATCACTCCCGGAACCCCGACCATATCCTGGTAGTGACCAGTTAATAAAGCGGCCCGTGTGGGTGAGCAAACAGGACAGTTTGCGTAGAAATTACTAAACTTCATACCCCGGTTTAACAACTCGTCAATATGAGGTGACTTTAAATCGGTGGCACCATAACTGCTTAAATCTCCATATCCCAGATCATCCACCAGTATCACCAGAACATTCGGGCGAGTCTGTTGCGCAGTCGTTGCCTGTGCAAACGGTTGCCAAAACAGTGTCAGCAGAATGAATAAAGAGGCTCTCAACAGGTTCGTTTTTTTCATCGTCAGCACTACTTTCTGATTGAGTGGAACCAGGGATTCGATCTTTAACTTAGCCGATATTATACGAGGAAGTCATTCCAGAGTTTTTCAAATTCGGACTCAAAACGTACCAGCAGTCCGGGATCATTGGTGATCACCAGATTTTCAGAATTATTAAAAGAAGCACTGCGCGTCCAGTTGTAACTGCCCGTTAAGACAAACTCGGAATCAAACAGGGCAAATTTATGATGCATGTGAAATTCGCTCTGGTCAATTCGGACCGGAATGCCCGACTCCCCCAGGCGCTCAATGTCGGAGCCTCGATCGAATGACTTATCATTATCAGTAATAATTCTGACTCGAACCTGCCGTGCATGAGCGTCGAGAATTGCTTCTGTAACGCGATCATCGGTGATGGTAAATACACAGATATCAATATTTTTTCTGGCGGAAGAGATCATACGGCAGATTCGATGCGAGCAATCATCATGCGGACTGAATAACGCTTCCGAGCTGAGGGTCGCTTCCCTGGTATTGGTATTCGCCAGGATTTTCATCAGATCTTCCAGCCAGGATAGTGCATCTGTATCGGAAGCGTCAGCTGGTTTATTTTCGCGAAATATCTGGAACGCTTCATTGCGAATTAAGGAGAGATTATGATCTGTCAGGGTGATATGAGAAAAAATCTGATTTAACGCAGAACGTTCACTGCGTGTCATCTGAAAATCTTCAAACGTCTGCAGTAACATATTTCGAATTTGTAAGCGATCCATATCAGACAGTTGCCTATAATGATTATTAAAGATAGACGAGACGACAGATTGTGATCATGTAAGAAGTCTGCTTTAATTTATACTAACGTGAACCCTCACCATGGAAAAGACACTCGAATGAAACTGTTGATTTCAGGCAGCTCCGGACTCGTTGGTTCCCACTTATGCCAGAAACTGGACGCTGATCCAGCTTATGAAACTGTGCGACTGGTTCGAAAGCAGTCTGCAGAAAAGCAGGGTACGACCGTCTTGTGGCAGCCCAGCAGTGACTGCATGGACTTGAGTCTCTTTGCAGGCATTGATGCTGTTATTCATCTGGGCGGCGTAAATATTGCTGATAAACGCTGGTCACCTGAGATCAAACAGAAAATCTATAACAGTCGTGTGCAGTCAACCAGTCTGCTGGCAAATTCCATGGCCCAACTGGAGCAGCCTCCTGCGACTTTTATCTGTGGCTCCGCGATCGGTTACTATGGGGATCGCGGTGATGAGCGGCTCGATGAAAACAGTCCTCGTGGAACAGGTTTTCTGCCCGATGTCTGTGAAGGGTGGGAAACAGCAACTCAACCAGCCAGAGATGCGGGCGTCCGTGTCGTCAATACGCGGTTTGGGATGATTCTCGATAAGCAGGGAGGGGCACTGGGGCAAATGCTGACACCGTTCAAATTCGGCGTCGGTGGAAAACTGGGAAGCGGCTCACAGTACTGGAGCTGGATTGCATTACCGGATGTCGTAAATGCGATTCTGTTCTGTCTGCAGCATTCTGAAATACAGGGGCCTGTTAATTTTGTTGCCCCCGATGAAGTCACCAATCTGGAATTCACCAAAACCCTGGGAAAGGTCCTTGCGCGACCCACGTGCCTGCCGGTTCCTGCCTGGGCTATTAATACGATCTTTGGCGAAATGGGACAGGCGCTGATGTTGTGCAGTGCACGGGTGACACCCCAGAAGCTGCAGGCAGCGGGATACGAATTCGCGTACCCCAAGCTCGAGGAGGCATTTCGAGGCCTGTTATAATCGGCCGCGTTACTGCAGAATCGGGAGTGACGAACCAGGATTGTGTTGAAACTCTTTCGTGACAATTCCGCCAATCAGCGTCGTCGGGGTCACATCGAAGATTTCGACCCTCGCCAGTGAGCCTGCTAATCGCGGGTTTCCATCAAAGACCACAATGCGATCGCAGTTGGAACGACCAACCAACTGCTCTGCCAGAGATTCCTCAATTGCTTTCTGAGCTGATTTACTGGGGCCTTCGACCAGAACTTCTACCTGTTTGCCTATGAACTCTGCATTGTCTTCTTCACTGATCTGGTTCTGCACAGCCAGCATTTCATTGTTGCGTCGTTTTTTGACTGCATCAGGAATTTCATCTTTAAAACGCTCTGCGGCTTTGGTACCGGGACGTTCGCTGTATTTGAAAATGAAACTGTTTTTGAATCGAAACTCGCGAATTGATTCCAGACTGAGTTGATGCGATTCTTCGGTTTCACCGGGGTGACCGACGATAAAGTCGCTCGACACAGAGCAACCGGGGAGAATCTCATTCACGCGCTGCATCATCTCCCGATAATCTTCAACGGTATACCCCCGTTTCATCACTTTCAGAACATCATTACAACCGTGCTGCAGTGGAACATGCAGATAACGGGTTGCTTTCGGCAGATCCCGAATCGCCTCCAGTAAGTCAGTGGTCATGTCTTTGGGATAGCTGGTGACAAACTTGATCCGGCTGATCCCTTCCACATCGTGGATCAGGTAAAGCAGATCGGAGAGGCGAAACAGCTTACCGTCCTGGGTGTGTTTGTAACTGTTGACGGTCTGCCCCAGTAGTGTGACTTCTTTGACGCCCTGATCGGCAAGCACTTTGACTTCTGAGAGGATCTCACGGGGAGAACGGCTCTGCTCGGGACCGCGGGTCGAAGGCACAACGCAGTAAGAACAGAACTTATCACAGCCAATCATGATCCGTACGAATGCCTGGTAAGGAGAGGGACGCATTTCCGGATCGCGCAGTGGATCATAACTCTGAAAACTGTTGGTAATCTCCGCGAGCTTACCATCCTTGCGGCCCAGGCCGACTGCCAGTTCACGACTGCGCACATTCTGACTGTGATTGACACGTGCTTTATCAATAAGGCTGGCAACTTGCGCCAACTGCCCGGTTCCCACAACGAAATCGACCTGGGGGGCTTTTTGAAAAATCAGCTTCTGATCTTTCTGAGCCATGCAACCCATGACCCCGATCACTTTTTTGGGATTTTTCCGGGCACCGTAACGGAGTCTGCCTAGAGAACTGTAAATCTTGTGTTCCGCATGCTCCCGGACACTGCAGGTATTGAACAGAATGGTTTCCGCTTCTTTCACATTCTGGGTCAGTTCATAGCCACGTTTCCGTAGATCGGCTACGACGAGTTCGCTATCCAGCATATTCATCTGGCAGCCAACCGTTTCGATATATAGTTTATGGTTGTGATCTGTCACCACATCTGGCTGGCATTCGGCAGTTTCAACCGACGTGTGTTCGTAATTGGATTCACTGGTTTGATCAACGTGAGACATGGACTGCTTTTACTACTGGTTAAATTTATGGGTCGACGTTCGTGCCGTAAACGAAATTACTGGCGTGTACTGAATCAGCGACGCCAGTATTCAAGCTGCGGAAGCATTTTGATCTGCAGAGTTCCGTTCCATCTGCTGCTCGGTAGAATTGTTCTCGGCCGCATGATTCCCTGGTGGGGAGATTTCCTGGGTATATTCAAGTGCCAGTTGCTGGACAACGACTTTCTTATGATGCGTCATCAGGGAAGCCAACGACTTCAAAGCCAAAAGTGATGCGACGACATACAAAATCAGATTCCAGACATCCATGTCAATCCTCCTTGAGATCCATGGTGGCGTTCAGTGCGAATTCCTTGAGACTCTACTCATCACTCCCTTAAACTCTTCGCTCAGTTACTGATACGAAGATGATTCAGCTATTTTTGGCGACGCCAGTGAATAATTCAATATCATTTATGCCTGATTCATGAAACCTGCGCAAAAGAATCATAAAATCTAAGCATTTGGAGCCTGTTTGGGGGCTCTTATTCGTTCTCAAGGCAAAAATCAGGCAGAAAACCTGAATTCACCAGGAGACCTGATCTATTTTCAGTCGCGAATTCGTTCAATATAGGAACCGGTTGCCGTATCCACTTTGATTTTTTCGCCCACATTGATGAAAGCGGGAACCTGAACCGTTGCGCCGGTTTCAATCGTGGCCGGTTTGGTCACATTGGTGGCGGTATTTCCTTTGGCTGCGGGTTCGGTATAAGTGACTTCCACTACGACCTGCTGAGGAGGATCCATACCGATCAGCTGATCATTCCAGAACAGCAGATTACAGATGGCACCGTCAAGCAGATAATCCGCTGCATCTCCACAAACCGATTCGTCAATGGTGTACTGCTCATAGGATTCATTATCCATGAAGTGCAGACCTGTCGCATCTTTGTACATGTATTGGCCGTCACCTTTACGAATATCGGCCTGTTCCAGACTTTCACCGCCACTTTTATAGGTGCGGTCAAGGATCGTCCCTTTGAGCAGATTCCGTAATTTCGTGCGGTACAAAGCCTGGCCTTTGCCCGGTTTGACAAAGTTGACTTCAATCATTTCATAAGGATCACCGTCGACGATCACTTTGACACCCTTGCGAAAATCGCCTGTACTGATTTGTGGCATCGCTTAATTTCTCTGACAATAAAAGTGTGGGGAAAAGGTCATTTGAGTTTTGTTTCCAAGGGCGAGAGAATAACATATCTTCGAACCGTTGCAAACGGAGAGCAACCGAAATGTCATTCAATTTCTGCTCCCTGATCATACAACGTCCTTCTCCGGAATCATGAGCTAACTTACTGGATTACACACTCTATAATGGCAACATCACTTTCAGAAACGACCTGGCAGAAATCGCTTGCCCAGGCAATCCGTGATCCTCAGGAACTCATTTCCCGACTGAATCTGCCTCAGGACTTGCTGGAACCAGCCCGGAGAAGTGCCCATTTGTTCCCACTCATGGTTCCAGTGAGTTATCTGAATCGAATAGAACCCGGCAGTCTCGACGATCCGCTCCTGAAACAAATCCTGCCCGTCGAACTGGAAAACGCAGATATTCCAGGGTTTGAGACAGATGCGGTTGGCGATTTAAATGTGCGAGCCACACCGGGAATCCTGCAGAAATATCATGGCAGGGCATTATTGATGGTCAGTGGAGCCTGTGCGATCCACTGTCGCTATTGTTTCCGCAGGCATTATCCTTATGGCGATGAACCCCGCACATTAGCAGATTGGGAACCCGTCTGGCAGTCGCTGCAGGCGGATTCCACTGTTCAGGAGATCATTTTGAGCGGCGGAGATCCACTCTTACTCACAGATCTCCGCCTGAATGATCTCTGTGAAAGAATCGCTGCGATTCCTCACGTAAAGCGACTCCGGATTCACAGCCGTCTGCCTGTGGTACTACCCGATCGAATCCACGCTGGTTTGCTGGAAATGCTACACGGTCTGACGGAGCAGGGCACCATGCCCTGGATGGTGATTCACATAAATCATCCCAATGAAATTGCGCCTGATGTCGAACTTGCGATCAAGCAGATGCTGCAGGCAGGTATCCCGGTTCTGAATCAGTCCGTTTTACTCAAAGGGATTAATGATACCGCAGAGACGTTGATTGAATTATCAGAAAAACTGGTCAACCTGGGGGTCATTCCTTATTACCTGCATCAGTTGGATCGTGTGACCGGTGCAGCACATTTTGAAGTCCCGGAAGAACACGGGCGGAACCTGATTGAAGAACTTCGCACCCGCCTGCCAGGCTATGCAGTCCCCCAGTATGTCCGGGAGATCCCCGGAGAACCCCATAAAACTTCACTCCTGGGTTAGACTCTGTCTAGTTTGACACTCGCGTCTCCAGATCCATTTGGTCCGAGTATAATAGACTGTGAGACGCTATGGTTAAATGTGATGTGCTCTAGTCTGATCCATCACACGCAGAAAGACGCTGGAACAACGCAGTAAAACGCTCCCCCCGTGCGACGAAGCTGGAAAACCAGTCATAGCTGGCACACCCCGGTGAGAGTAAGATCACATCTCCTGGTGAAGATTGTTGAAACGCCCAGCGAAATGCGTTTTCAAAAGAGGTGTGAGGTTGGGAAATCACTGCCCCATACTTTTGATCTGAACCCTGCGATTCCGACAGGGAATCAAACATCAGTTTACCGGTTTGTCCCATCAAAGCCGTGGCTTTGGTTTGATTTCGAAATCGATGCGCAAATTCCGAAAGGTCCACCTGTTTATCAGAGCCTCCCGCCAGCAGGATCACCGGTGTCTCCTGGAAAGCATCCAATGCACAGATGGCAGATTCCGGGGTCGTCGCCAGGGAATCATTGTAAAACTTGCGCTGCTGATATTCGCCCACGAATTCCAGGCGATGCGGTAATCCCCTGAAAGACTCGAGTCCCAGTTTTAATTCAGGGACAGCAATACCTGCAGCCCGACATGCCAGTATTGCTGCTGCTGCATTGCAACGATTATGTGCGCCGGGAACATGCAACTCGCGGGTTAGTATTTCGCTCTGATCTTTCAAGAGAAACCGATTCTGATCGACCAGCAAATCAGGGGAAAGGTCAGAGTGCGTGCCGAAAGTGAGGATGCTTCCTGCGGTTCGCCAGGTTTGTAATTCCGGATCATCCTGGTTGAGAACTGCCACATCAGATTCCGTCTGCCAGCGCAGAATCGTCTGCTTGGATTGACGGTAATGTTCCAGATTCTGATGCCAGTCGAGGTGATTGGGACTGAAATTGGTGACGACTGCGATCTGCGGGCTGGCTTGAATTCGGTTCAGTGCCTCCAGTTGAAAACTGCTTAATTCCAGAACCACCCAGTCCTCGGACTGAATCTGATCCAGTTCAGGTAACAGACTGATGCCTATATTCCCTCCCAGCCAGCAGCGGTGACCGGCTGCTTTCAGGATACTGTGGATCATGGCGGTCGTCGTCGATTTTCCATTGCTCCCGGTAACCCCGATGACGCGTCCCGGATTGAGTTGCCAGAACAACTCAATCTCACTGGTAATCGGAATCTGTTGTAGAGCGGCGTTTCTTAACAGGCCATGATCGGGTGGGATCGCCGGGTTTGCAACCAGTAACTGCGTATTGGGCAGTTCAGCGGATTGGTCTCCCAGTTGAAATATTACATCAGAACAGTTTTCCAGTTGCTTCAATGATTCCTGTAGTGCCTCTGCCGATTTGGCGTCGATGACGGTAACCCGCGCACCGCGTTCAGTCAGAAAGCGGACGGTTGCCACGCCTCCTCCAAATTTCCCGAGTCCCAGGACAGTGACATCCTTCCCGGCCAGGTCATTGTTCTGAATGAAATAGGGGAAATTGCTCATGTAAAGTCGTTATGCTCTTATTACTGGTCGGAAAGAACGATGCTGAAAAGTCGTCGAAGGTATCATGGGAAATCACTCAGGCATCAGTAGGTTTGCATATTTGATGAATCCGCGGTAGTCTGATTTCGAAACAAAAGTTACAAATCAACCATTCAAATTGAGGGTCAGCCAATGCTGTTTGCTGCTGAAAAGAATACCTGGTTGGGACTGCACACAGCCGACTGGATCATACTGGCTCTGTACTTTGTTGTCATTCTCGCCATTGGTCTCTGGTCTGTTAAAAAAGTCAAAGACATGGCAGACTTCTTCATGGGGGGCCGTCGATTCGGTAAAGTCTTCATGATGTTCTTCGCCTTCGGCTCGGGAACGAGCAGCGAGCAGGCTATCAGCGTTGTCGCTGGTACCTGGCGGGCAGGATTGGCGGGCATCTGGTGGCAGTTTCTCTGGTTATGGGCCACTCCATTTTACTGGATTGTTGCGCCACTCATGCGCCGCATGCGTGCCCTGACGACTGCCGATTTCTTTGAGACCCGCTTCAACGGGCCGACAGCCGTCATGTATTCATTTTACGGGATAGCCATCTCGATTACTTTTATCGCCGGCGGTCTGTTTGGTACGGGAAAGATGGTCGATGCATTAACGGGTAATGAACTGGATCGGCTTTCCGTTGAAGCGAATATCATGGTTCCAGCAGCAGAATGGGATACCACTGAAAAGACATTTCATATCACAGAGCGCCGATTGCAGGGGTATGAATTCGCGATTCTGGCCGTGACGGTCATGTTCGTTATATATGGGATGGCAGGGGGGCTGGGCGCCGCCATCATCACCGACTTTATTCAGGGAATCCTGACGATTATCTTTTCATTCCTGCTACTGCCGTTCGTGTTTTACGAGATAGGCGGGTTTGGAATGCTCCACGAGCAAAGTGATCTCAAAAAAGGAATGCTGGATCTGACCGTCAGCCCGGAACTGGCTGCCACGATGGGAGAACCGATTACCCCGTTTTACGTCTGCATGCTGTCCATCACTGCGCTGGCCGGCATCGTGATTCAGCCGCATATCATGGGGGTCTGTGGAGCGGGGAAGACCGAATACGAAGGCCGCTTTGGTTTCACCGTCGGTAATTTTCTGAAACGATTCTGTACTGTCGCCTGGACGTTTACCGGCCTGGCCTGCATTGTCTGGTATATGGGCGATAACAGTCCGCTGAAAACATCAGCGGATCCGGCGGATCAGGCAATTTACCAGTCTTTACTGGTTCGCGCCAGTCCTGAATATGATCAGCTTTCAGACGAGGAAAAAGCAAAAGTTGAGACGACAGACAAGAATTTCGCAGACAAACTGTTTGGTATGGCGGCACATGATATTCTGCCACGCATTGCACCTGGTCTGGTTGGACTGCTGCTGGCATCCCTGCTTGCGGCCGTCATGAGTACCAGTGATGCCCAGATGATTATTTCCAGTGGCTTATTCACGGAAAATATCTACCGAAAATGCATCGCCAAAAACAAGTCGCAACGGCATTATCTCTGGGTCGGACGGCTGGCAGGCCTGGTGATTGTGATCCTGGCACTGATTCTTCAGACCACGTTCACAGACATTATCGACGCTTTAAAAACCATTGTGAAAACTCCCGCCTGCATCGGGATCAGTCTCTGGTTTGGAATCATCTGGCGTCGCTGGAATGTCATCTCCGTCTGGGTCTCGACGATTACGGGAATCGTGGTCTGGAGCGTTGTCGCGTTTCATGCGGACTCATTATATAACTCGGGCCTGTTGCCTGAGAGCATGTTCAAATCGGCGACGGAAATGAAAGATGTCTGGCAGATGTTCAGTTTCATGAGCCTGGCGATACTGAGTGGCATTCTTGTGAGTTTCCTGACGCCACGACAGCCACAGCAGAAACTGGACCATTTCTTCAGGCTGATGCATACCCCGGTGAAGCTCAATGAAGTGATCGATGCTCCCTGTACGCTGCCAGCAGAGCCGGAACCCATGGGGCGAAAATTGTTCCCCAACTCGAAGGATATTGAAATCCCTTATCCCACATTTCAGGATCTGGCCGGATTTGCACTGGCATGGGGTGCGGTGGCTGCAATCATCTTCCTGACACAATTCCTGGCCAAAGTCGCCTGAACCTTATGCTGCTTGTGCCAAAACAGAGAGAGGCCATCCCAAAGCTGCGTAAAAAAACAGCCGAAAACATAACTGTTTCCGGCTGTTAATTATTGTGATGAAGCTACTACTCTATCTTCTTAGCTACGGTAAGTCACAGTGACTTTTCCACGGCGGGATTCAACGACCACGCTGTATTTTCCGTAATCAAAAACTTTGCGTCGACCATCTTTAGTGCAGCGAACGCATTCGCAGGCACAAGTGGGAGCACAAATTTCCACAGCCACACATCCTGGTTCGCAACAGCTGTGTTTGGGTGCACATGGATCAACAATCAATACAAGTTTCGGATTCGAACAGGGAGCGATGTTGCGAGGACGTTTGTATTTGACACAGTCAAATACAGGAATCTCTTGTGAAGCAACATGCCGCTCATACGGTTGAGGTGCCAACTCAGGCATTGGTACAGGACTCACTGCTGGCGGTACTGCAGTAGTCTGGCTCAGCAACTGCCCCTGGCCCAGATTAAATGCGGGACCCTGAGCTTGAGCGGTTGAAACGGTCAAGGCAATCATACCTAAAGTGTAACAAACAATCTTGTTCATCTCTGAATACTCCTTTTGCTACCTTGGTGAACTCCATTAAGGCAGCTGATTGATAAAAATCAATTTTTGTTTTCCCCCGACAGCGTGCTTGTTGGCATTCTCCAGAATGTAAGTAATCAAGCAGGTGAATAGTCAGTTCGTTTTCGCGGTTGTCCACCAGTCAAATTATACTCTACTGTCAACACGAGTCGCCCATTAATCAGTAAAGCAGGTGAAAAACCGGTATCAGTTACGTACCTGATAATGGTCAGAGATAATAAGTGGAGTTTGAGATGACAAGGGTTGATCGATAATTTTTTGCGTAATCAACCAAACAGCCCTCTTTTTACTTATCGGAATAGTTTTACAGCCTGTCAGATTATATCTATATCCCGTTTGAAACAGACTGGTTTCGAATTGCGGTAGACACATGGGATATATGAAAAGGATCGATTCTGACTTATGAAACCTGTACAGATTGAAAGAAGATTTTTACAATCCCTCAGAGATGCAGTTGCAAGCCGTGCTTAGATATCACATAATCTAATTGGTTTAATTTCAAGGACTTGAGGGAGACATCCATGAACAGACCGGCCTTCCGGTGGTACGGGAAACCGTTCTATTACACGCTTGTATTGATGTATGGCACACTGTCATCCGCTATTTTCACTGGATGTGGAGGAAGTGAACCTGCACCTGCCACAACACAGCCAGCTCCCCAACCCGTAACTCCTGCACCTGCTGCGCCCCCTCCGCAGGTAGCGCAGAACACACAGACTACACCAGTTAAAAAAACTGAACAGCAGGATGATGGCCGTAAAATGATCGATGGCATCCCCTACGATGTCTGGTTTGATAATCCTCTGGCTGTCGCAGGGAACCAGCAGTCAGTCACCCCGGTCGCGCTGCCAGGGAACACTGTCGCAGCAACTCCGACGAATCCCGCTCCTGCAACGGAAATGAAAACAGCTGATACTCCTGCTGCCGCATCAGGTGGAACCGACTGGAAAACCATCATTCCCATGCCGGTTCTGGATTCGCTGGTCAAGGATATTCGAAATCGCCTGACCAAGAATATGCAGTCTGTCGGAACTTATAATACGACTTATCTGGAACTGCCCACGTTTACTTCTACTCTGGCAACACTTGCCGGAATCGCATCAGAGCATCCGGACGAGATTGGCTGGAAAAAAAATGCGAAATACCTGCGTGATCTGTCAGCAGGAATTTCGTCGAAGCAGTTAATGCGTGGTGCCAAATCATACCGGGAAATCCAGATTCCATACGAGCAGATGATTGTAATTATGAATGGCAGTCTGCCCGCTGGGGTTCCCGATTCCGAAGATAAAAAACCATTCAGTGATGTCGCCTCGATGGGGGACCTGATGAAGCGGATTGATATTGCTTCCAAGTGGCTGAAGTCCAATGTTGGCAATGCTGATGCTTTAAAATCGGAAAAAGAAAAAGTCATTGAAGAAGCACATTTACTGGCAGCCATTGCCAAAGTCATCACGACGGAAGGCTATGGATATGTCGACGACAACGGGTTTCTGGGACATGCAAATCCTATGCAGGAGGCCAGCCTGCAGATGGTCCAGGCAGCGAAAGACGATAACTTTCCTGAATTTGACAAGGGGTTAACCCGTGTCTACAAAGCCTGCACTGAATGCCACAGCGAATATAAAGAATAGTATTTCCAGAAATCAACGCCTGCGCCAGACATCAAATACCAGCCCCCCACAGTGAGAGAGGAAATCGACGGAATGATTCGCAACTTATGGCACCTCGGACTACTGCTTTGCTTTTTATTGACCGTTCCTGGCTTTATCAGTCCTGCCCAGGCAGATTGGATTGAACTGGTCAGTGGTCATAAAATTGAAGGCGATGTACTCAAGCAGAGTAACGATCATCTTCTGGTTGATATCGGGTTTGAAGTACTGAGGATTCCCCTGGAACAGATCCGGTCTCGCAGTAAATCGGAAAAAACGGCTGATGGTAAAATACCTGTATCCAAGAGTAAGGACAAAATTTACTCCGTAGCCGAACTGCCGATCAAGAGTATTAAGGAACTGGCCCGGCTTTATGGCGAAGCCGTGACTCTCGTGCAGACCCCCAGTGGTCTCGGGTCCGGTTTTATTATCAACGACAGAGGGTACTGTGTCACCAATTATCACGTCGTTGAGAAAGAAACCCGGATTGCCGTTACCATTTTTCATCGTACAGCCAACGGTGAGTTCCAGAGACGCCAGATCAAGGATGTCGAAATCATCGCATTAAATCCGTTTTTTGATCTGGCACTGCTTCGCATTCCGCAACAGAAAGATTTCGCATTTCGAACCGTCTATCTCGCAGAAAATGATCAGCAGCGGGAAGGGGAGGAAGTCTTTGCCATCGGTAATCCGCTAGGTCTGGAACGATCCGTTTCCCGTGGGATCGTCAGCACACGCAATCGTAACATGCAGGGAATTGTCTATATTCAGACGACAACTCAAATCAACCCTGGTAACAGTGGCGGCCCCCTGTTTAATTCCCGAGGAGAAGTCATCGGCGTCACGAATATGAAGCTGATTCTGGGTGAAGGACTGGGGTTTGCGATTCCCATCACCTACGTCAAACATTTTCTTGATAACCGCGATGCATTTGCTTTCGATAAAACCAGTCCGAATACAGGGTATCGCTATTTTGATGCACCGCGCAGAAAAACAGCCGTTTCCGAAAAGTAAATCAAAATTATTGCAACCCGCGTCCGAGTTTCATGGTATTCCCCACAGAGCGGTTCTCGAAATCGTTTTTTGCCTCTGACCAGGTTGGAACTCAGGTTGGGGTTGTCAGAAAAAGAAGAATTGCTACAAATAAACAGTATAATTTTCGTCACGCGTAAAAGTATTAGACAGGGCCATAAAGTCGGATCTAGCGTGAGGTTCCCTTAAATCCCCTCTGGAAGAGAAAGAATGAAGGCTCCTATGAGAAAGCCACTTTTGTTACTTGCATTCATGTTCATGCAGGCGATGTTCCTGCAGACTGCCCAGGACAGTTTTGCGCAAGATCGTGTTTCTGCAGCACAGAGACTGCCTGAGGATTCACTGTTTTATTTTTCCATCCCTGACGTCGAAGTCATGGAAGAAAAGTGGGCACAGACTTCAATGGCTGAAATGATTCGTGATCCCGCTTTTGCAGGAATGCGTGAAGATCTGGTGAAACTGGTAGAGAAATATTCAAAACAGTTTGAAAACGAAACCAAACTGGGATTAAGCAATGTTCTGAGTATTCCCAGTGGCGAATTCTGCATCGCCTTCGTGAAAAGCAGCGAAGGTAAGTTTGGTGGACTGGCCTCGCTGGAGTATGGCGAGAGCGGTGAGACCCTGGAAAAGATTCTGGAAAAAACGGCTGACGCCATGGACAAGGAAGGAGCCCGTCGCTCCATTCGCAGTATTTCCGGCACAAAGATCGTGATTTTTTCCTTTGAAGCGGAAGATGCTGCTGACGAACCTGTCAAAGTTCCTCTCGCCAAGCAGTTTTCCTACTTCCTTAAAGACAAGACGATTGTCGTTTCGAATGATGATAAAATTCTGGAAGCCGTTCTGGCGAACTGGGATGGTCAGGACCAAAGATCTCTGGCTGCCAAAAAAGAGTACCAGTATATCCAGAGTAAGTGTACCGATCCGGGAGCACAGGCGGTCGCTAAATGGTACCTGAACCCGATTGGCGCATTACAGTCGATTCTGGGAGTAGCCAGCCGCGTCAATCCTCAAATTGGCATGGTCCAGGGTTTTCTGCCTGCGTTGGGAATTACCAACCTGAAGGCCGTCGGGGGAGCCAGTTTCATGGCGACCAAAGAATTCGATGCGATCTCAAAGACATTCACCTATGTCGAGATGCCAACCTCGGGTATTATCGATATGTTCAAATGCCCCGCCGTGGCGCAACAGCCCCCTGTCTGGGTTTCAGATAAAGTCTCATCCTACTACTCCATCAACTGGAGTATCATCGGAGCTTATGATTCGATTGAAACTCTGTTCGATGGCTTCCAGGGGCGTCCTGGTGCAATGTCTGCCTTAATCGATTCGATGGCTGACAATCCGGATGGCCCCAAAATCCACATCAAAAAAGACATTGTGGATAATCTTAGTGGGCGCATTCAGGTTGCGACCCAGATCGAAGAGGGCGAACAACTGGATCTGACAAAAATGACAGGTCAGTTCACTGTCGCATTGGGACTGAAGAATTCAGATGCCTTCCAGAAAATCATCGCCTCACTGACTGCCCGTGATGATTTCCCCGGCCAGGCACGCGAATTCCAGGGAACCACTCTGTATGAAATTCCCGGCGCGGTCATTAACTCTCCCACCTCAGCAGCCTTCTGCATCGCAGAAAACCAGCTGTTCATCTCAAACGATGTACAACAGATCGAAGGTGTGTTGAGAAAAGATCGCGGCGCAGGTTCTTTGATTAACGACGCCAACTACAAACTCATTGCCGAAAACTTCCCTGAAAAGACGTCCATGATCACCTACCAGAATGCAGATGCCCAGGTACATGCCGTCTATAACTTCATCAAGAAGAATGATTCAGGGATCGATATTGAAGGTATAGATCTGTCAAAACTGCCACCCTACAGTTTCTTTCAGAAGTATCTTCCCATTTCAGGCGGTTATACAGTTCCTGATGACCAGGGATTCTTTACCGCGACTTTTTCTGTCAAGAAGTCTCGATAAGTTACTGAATTCGACAAATTATTAACAAAAACCCGGCGAGCCAGCTCGCCGGGTTTTTTTATTGATGGCATCGGTTTTTGAGAAAGCAGCAATACTTTTAAGACCGGTCCGAGTTAAATAAGTAGCAACGGACACTCAATGTTTAAGTCCGCGTCTAATCCCAGCATACCCATGAAAGGGGCTATAATGCAGAATTCTTTCTTTTCACTGGCGGCACTGGCAGTTCTGAGCCTCTCTGCCGGCAGCGTTTCAGCCGCTCCGGAACAGGATGAATCCGCGTCCCAGAATATTTTTCAACAACTCGACAAAAACTCAGATGGCACTGTGACAGCCGACGAAGTCCCCCAGGACAAAGAACGTTTTTTTGACCATCTCATTCGAACAGGCGACGAAAACAAAGATGGAAAACTCACGAAAACCGAGTTTGAATCAAGCCTGAAAAAAGAGGACCAGAAATTCCCTGCTGCAGGAGGTACCGACCAGCAGCGAAATCGACGTGGTATGCAGGAATTCATGAATCGCCTGGACCGTAACGGCGACAAAAAGATTTCACGTGACGAATTGCCGGAACCTCTTCGTGATCGCATGGAACCGCTTTTTAAACGAATGAATACAGACGAGATTCCCCTCGAAACCTTTCAGCGTATTGCCGGCATGAATCGCGGCAGACCCGTTGGTAACCGTGAAGAACGTCCTCGCGCTGGTGACGAAAAGATGGACCAGGAACGATACGAGCGTTTTTTCCAGTCTCTTGATACTAACAAAGACGGTAAACTGACCCTTGAAGAAGCTCCGGAAAGAGGGAAGCAGATCCTGAAGCAGATTTACAGACAGGCGGATAAAGGTCCTGACAGTTCGCTCTCAAAACAGGAATTCCTGGAAGCAATCAAAAAACAGCCACGCCCTGGCCGGAGACCCGGAGATCGTGACCGTGGCGCAGAAATGAAACGCCCTGAAATGAGCGATCGTTCTGCAGGCAGACGGGGTGACTTTCAGGGAAGAATGCCTCAGCCTGCATTCATGAAATCGCTCGATACCAATCAGGACGGAAAACTGGATTCCAGCGAACTGGAGCAAATGAAAGATCTATTGAAAAAGCTGGACCGTAACGAAGATGGCTCGCTGGATCTGAGAGAATTGATGGGCGGAGACCGTGGTGGGTTCAATCCACGGGGCCGGGAACGGGATCGTATGAATCGTCCGCGACGTCCCTCTACAGACTCTCCGGAAAACAAACAGCCGGAAAGTGAATCGAAAAAACCAGCTGCCTAGACTGTGTCCAGATATACCCTGGCATTTCCCGCGCCATGGTTAAATATGATGCGATCCAGGCACCGACTCGCGAGTTTCTCGTGAGCTTAAGTCTGATTTTGAGAGGCAGTTTGCTCGAGCTCGGGAGAACTGCCTTTTTCTTTCTGCAGATGTTGAACCCAGGCCGGAGGCAGGTTGCACCAGACCCAGCTACGACGAATCCGGAATTGACGTGTATAGTCGCCCATAATCTGATCAATCTCACGAATCCGCAGATTCTCATCCCCCCGGGAAACAACTTTCCGGACAGGGCGAACATACATATATTCAAAATAGGACAGCACGCCTCCCGGTTTCAGCAGGCGAAAATAAGCTTTAAATATATCGCTGACCAGTTCTGTCGGGAAATTATTTAAAGGCAAACCGGAGACAATATAATCGTATTCCTCAGCAGCGCCATAATCCTGTAAGGGGCAATTATGGATCGCTGTCTGATGTTTGATTTCCTGGAAGCCTCGTTCGGTATCGAAGCGCTTATGCAGGATCTCAACAAACTTATCATTCAATTCAACCAGATCGAGTTGATCGCCAGGGCGAATCTGTTTGACGATCTGCCGGGTGACGGCACCGGTACCAGGACCAATTTCCAGAACTTTCTTGGGTCCCTGATGCTGCTTCATCGGCCCTGCCATATTCGCAGCCAGAAAACGGCTACTGGGAGCGATTGCACCTGTGGTTTCGAAGGTAGTCCGAAACTGACGAAAGAATTCCAGATAATGTGACAAGACAATAATTCCTGATCGATGCGCTATATGATGAGTTTGAATTTCAACCTGACGTCTATAAACAGGCCTGACGACGCGCGGCGCCGATTTCCTGTGCCTGCTGTAAAATATCAACTCCCACCGTCTGGCTCCAGGCAGCAATCAGTTTCTGGAAGACTGGACCGGGACTTCCCTGTGACAGCTGGTGATCCTCAAAATGCGTGACAGGCATCAGACAGTATGCTGTCGAGGACGTCAATGCTTCGTCTGCTTCGAGTATCATATTGGGAGAAATATCTGTTTCCTGGTAGTCCAGTCCCAACTGTTTTGCCAGCCGAATGACCATTCTCTGACTGATTCCACCGAGAACATATTCCGGACGCGGAGAGTAAATCTGATTTCCCTGCACCAGAAAAAAGTTACCAATGGTTGTTTCTGCCACGTGGCCTGCCGGATCAAACAATAAAGCCGAAGCCTCAGGATTCTTCCGCCGCACCAGTTTGTCCGCGCGATACAGATGAATTCGGCTGCGTGATTTCACACCTGGATCAAAAATGGCAGTATTGAGAGGCTGAACTTCTGATCGCATCAGATGTTGTCCCCCAGCGTATTTACGGTCCCAGAGTTCAAATGCGAGTGGGAACGTGTGCACGCAAACGGTCGGTGTCTGACAGACTTCCTGTTCAGCCAGTCCCAGGTAAGGCAGATTGTGACCGGCTGTGATAAAGACGGTCAAACCCAGGTCATGCTGGCCTGGTAACAGGGCTGCATTCTTCTTTACCAGTGTTTCACAGATCTGTTTTAATTCGGAAGCAGAAACAGGAGATTCAATGCCGACATACTCCAGCGCCATAAACAGACGCTGCAGATGATCATCCAGCATAAACAACTGATGTTGAAATGTCCGCACCATCTCTGTGACTGACGCGCCATACACGATTCCCAGATCGGTTACTGCCAGCTTTGCTTCAGAGTCAGGAATGAAAACGCCATTCAAATACGCCTGGGCTTCGGACATGGAGAAAGATTCGTTCAGCAAGGAGAGAGGAAAACGCGTTAAGACTGATCAATATCCGTAATACACAACAGGATTCGAATAGACAGGATAAGGCGTGGGAGGTGGATATGTCGCGGGATATTGCGAATTCAAATAAGGTCTCCTGCCAAATAATCGGACCTGTAAATACATGGTGTTGGCGAGCATGCGGCATCCCAGAGGAAAGACTGAACTGTCACACCTTCGATGTAGTTCATTGCGGAACTGTAAATCACAATACCGACGATTAATTCCGGGAACCTGGTAACAGCGGTCATGCTGAGTGCAGCTGCCTCGAAAATCCGCGCCCATAAACCCCTGGGGAGTCAACATCTGTAACAGCGGGGCTCCATCTGGGCCGCAAGGAAATCCGTTCCCGCAGGTCTGCGCCTGCAATTCAGATCTTACTGAGCAAATGCAGGCAATACAGAACATCCACCACACTACGAATTTCAATTTCATGACATAACCTGAAGCCGCATCTGAAAATAAGTCAACCTGCACCTGGCACTGTTCAAAAGCGCGCACCAGATCGTTCTTTCGATTTTCCCTACTTGGCAATCCAATCGCAAGTTTCTTTTGCTCCGGTTGCCGAATTCCTGTCAGAAAAGAGGCTGCAGGCGTGATAGTTGACAAAAAAATGAACCAGTCGTATGACTTCTGAGTCTGACCTCGATATACTTCGAAGGAGAATGATTGGTCTAACTTGAGATATACCAATCATTTTTTTACGATTTCAATGGACGTAACTGCCTTGATGATTAAGTAATTCGACAAAACTGATTCAGATAAAAGGATTGAACAAGATGACGATACCAACCATTCAACCAGGTCAGACGAAAATTGGCTGGATTGGAACGGGAGTCATGGGAGCCAGTATGGTCGGGCACCTGATGGATGCTGGTTTTTCAGCGACTGTGTACAATCGCAGTAAATCCAAAGCGGACCCACTCATCAAAAAAGGAGCAAACTGGGCTGATTCCCCCAAAGCAGTTGCCGAAAATTCAGATGTCATCTTTTCGATCGTTGGCTTTCCTGCAGACGTCCGGGAAGTACTCCTCGGAGAGCAGGGGGCTCTGGCTGGCGCGGCAGCAGGTAAGATTCTGGTTGACATGACCACCAGTGACCCGTCTCTGGCGGTTGAAGTGGCGGAAGCAGCCCAGGCTCAGGGAGTCTATAGTGTCGACGCTCCGGTTTCCGGGGGAGATGTCGGCGCCAAAAACGGAACCTTGTCCATCATGATTGGTGGTGAAGAGGCCGTTGTAGATGCACTCAAGCCCTGCTGGGATGCCATGGGAAAAACGATCGTTTACCAGGGGGGACCGGGATCAGGACAGCACACCAAGATGGTGAATCAGATTCTGATTGCGACCAATATGATTGGGGTCTGTGAAGCGTTGCTGTACGGCTACAAGGCTGGACTGGATCTCCCCACGGTACTCGAATCCGTCGGCAGTGGGGCAGCCGGCAGCTGGTCGCTTTCGAACCTGGGACCAAGAATTATGGACAACAATTTTGATCCTGGTTTCTTTGTAGAGCACTTTATCAAAGATATGGGAATTGCTCTGGCAGAAGCCAAAGCGATGAACCTGAGTCTTCCCGGCCTGGCATTAGGACATCAGCTTTACCTGGCTGTCCAGGCACAAGGCCATGGACGTGACGGAACACATGCATTGCAACTCGCTCTGGCGTCATTGTCGAATGTTGACTGGGAACAGCGAGCATAGCAGCAACTCATACTCAACTGATTATAAAGAAAAACTGATCCGGCCTGTCTGTACTGGCTGGAAGATTTTGTATTAAGGTACTAAAAGCATGGCGAATCAAAGTGACCTGTTCGCAGGTCTTGCGGTAGCAATGATCACCCCGTTTGAGAATGGTGAAATCGATGAAACAGCGCTCCGCGCTCTGGTTGATTATCACGTGGAACAGGGAACAGACACATTGTGCCCTGTCGGGACAACTGGTGAATCACCAACACTTTCCCACGATGAACACAAACAGGTAATTTCAATCGTCTGCAATCAGGCTGCTGGCCGGATTAAAGTAATGGCGGGTACCGGATCGAACAGCACTCGTGAAGCGATCGAGCTGACAAAATACGCACAAGGAGCAGGCGTAGACGGTGCCCTGCATGTGGCCCCCTATTACAATAAACCGACACAGGAAGGCTTCTTCCAGCACTATCAGGCAATTGCGGAATCGGTCGAGATTCCCATCGTCATCTACAATATTCCCGGACGGACAGCAAAAAATATTGAGCCGGAAACCATTATCCGACTGGCGGAAATCCCGAATATCGTTGCCGTCAAAGAATCCACCGGCTCCATGGATCAGGCATCGCACATCCTGTCTGCCTGTGATCTGGCCGTTCTATCAGGCGATGACAGCCTGACTCTGCCGTTGATGGCATTGGGTGGAAAAGGTGTGGTTTCAGTCGTAGGGAATATTGTTCCCGGCGATGTAAAAAGCATGCTGAACGCTTTCAATGCCGGAGATTTAGCACTCGCCCGTGAATGGCATTTCAAACTGTTTGCTCTCTGTCGCAATCTGCTGGGACTGGCGACCAATCCCATTCCCATCAAAGCGGCGATGCAGTTACTGGGACGTGACAATGGCGAAGTTCGTCTGCCCATGACTCAGTTGGACAGCAGTTCCATGCAGGTTCTGGAAAAAACCCTGCAGGATTATGGTCTGCTCTAAGAATTGCACTAAACTAAACAGCATCAACAGTTGCTCCGGGTAAGAGACTCCAGGAACAATTTTCAATTAGGCACTTAACCTGTTTCAAGAGGTATCTCTGGTGATATTTGGCTTTGGAAAATCCCGGGAAGAGGAAGACGATGAACTGGAAGATGAAATTGAGCCGGTCTCGTTTCAAGGAGCCCTCAATGGTCAGCCGGCTAATCTGAAAGACAACGCACGACTGGTAAAAGCTGGCCTGATGCCCGCGAAAAATATCATTACCGATGCATTGGCATTGCGTTCAGAATATATACGATTTGAACCCAAGGGTGAGCGCTACCAGGTTCTGTTTTATGTTGACGGTGTCCCCAGTGCTGGCCCGAAACTTTCCAAGCAGCAGGGAATGGCTGTGGTGCAGGTCATTAAGCTGTTATCGGGATTAAATATCCAGGAACGCAAACGCCCCCAGACAGGGGGAGTCGCTGCGGAACTGGAAGAAGTTTCCTACCAGTTACGGGTGGCAACCGCACCAACACCGGGCGGCGAGCGTCTTTCCATTAAAGCCATCAACATGAAAAATCCTCTGGATCGAGCAGATGATATTGGCATAACGGAAGAAGTGAAAGAAAAGATCCGGGAATTGAGCCAGGGACGCAACGGGTTGATCATGATTAGTGGTCCTCCCAATTCCGGAACCACCACAACGACAGTCGGCGTAGTTCGCTCAGTGGATGCTTACCAGTACACGATCTTTGCATTAGCCGACCCCGAACATCGAGAACTGAGTCATATTGCGACCCTGGACAAAAAAGAAGGGGACACATTTGATGATGAATTGCGCCGCATCATCCGAATGGAAGCAGATATCATTTATCTGAATCCCATTACGGATGAACAATATGTCGCCAGTATCCTGAATGTCGCTGACGAAATTACGATGATTGCGGAATTATCAGCCAAAGATGCAATCGCTGGAATTATCAAATACTGCAAACTGGCAGGCAGCCTGGAAAAAGGAGTGAATTCCCTTAAGGCTGTGATTGGTCACAAACTGATCAGAACCCTGTGTGATCAATGCAAAGAAGCCTTTCGCCCCAACCCGAAGCTCATTGAGAAAATGGGACTCCCTAAATCCACGAAAATGCTGTACCGCCCGCCACGCCAGACCGTGGATGAGGATGGGAATGAAATTGAACCCTGTGAAAAGTGTGATGGCCTGGGATATTACGGTCGTACACTCCTGCTGGAAATGTATGATATGACTGATGAAATGAAACAGTTGATCATCAGTGGGGCCGAACCTGCGAAAATCAAAGCATTGGCCAAAAAACAGAAAATGCCCAACTTCCAGAAAGATGGCATCCGGCTGGTTGCGGAAGGTAAGGTTTCCATGGATGAATTGCAGCGCGCTTTCAAATCATAAATAGAAACGATATTTTCCCCAGCTGAATCGAAATCAGAGAGCGCAGTTGACATCAGGGGAAATGCGCAAAGTTTCGGGCTGGCCAGGCCGATAATATGTTACGCATCTCCTGAATCCTCCCTGATCATCTCATCGATTCTGTCTTTTAAGTTCGCTCTCCACTATCGCGAGGTCACCGATGATCACACGCCTTTCGATGCTTGTGCTGTTAGCTCTTCTTACAGGATTCATCGTTCTTTCTGTTACCACTTCAACTTCAGAACAACGCAGGGAAGTTCAACCAACGGCTTTAACTGAATTCTACAGCAGAGATGTAGTACAGTATTACCCTGCTGATGTTAATGGTGAGTTTGCTGACCAGCGTACTCTTCTGGAAGCATATAAAATAGAATCTGCTGGACGGTCTGCCCATTCTGAGCTGAAGTAATTCTGCTGTGCTTCAGGACCCTGATCTGACTTTCTGATAATCAATTGCGTGTGAAACCGGTGACGTTTAAACAGTGAAATTGAAAGCAGACCCCAGGCACAGTGCTCATACAGTCACAGTCCGCCACATCTATGCTCTGCAGACTTTCTTTATACAAAATCTTGTCCGATTAAGCAGAATATACCGAAGATTCCGGTTTTACGTGTCGATAAAAGAGGTACACACGTTGTAGTTTTGTGTGGCCTTGCAATCACTTTACATCGAAGTGACTGGATTCAGTACATGGACGGACTGTTCCCAAGGTGTTCCCGGCTCCTGTCTTACCCTGTTTACACGTCTCCCCAACAGGTGCCATTTGACAACTTTATCATTCCGAGGAAAATCATGGTGATTCGCCAGCTAAAAAATTGGTCAAGTGTTGGAGTTCTGGGTTTGGCATTAATCGGATTAACCAGCACCGGTTGCCAATCCAGCATTGGTGGCCAGACATTGCCTTCAGCGTATTACCTGAATGACGATGTCCAGTTCTACCCGGCAGGACCTGAAGAACAGCTCTATAATCAGCGGGAAGTACTGGAGCAATATAAGCTGGAACGCAAGCTCCAGCAGGATCAATAAATATTAAGTAAAAACACCAGCAGGCATGGTTTCGATCAGCCTGCTGTTTTTACCATCATCGACTCCAAACAGGGGGGACCCTTTCGCGTCTCAAGACAGTTCAATGCACTAAATTTATGAACTGTCAGCGAAAGGATATTAGCCGGACGTAGAGAACGGGACTCTCGCCCGGCTTTTTTCTTTTTTGATTTCCAGACACTTTGCAGCTTAAAGTGTTTTGGACATCTTATCTGCCAGGCGTGTCAGTGCCGGACTGACATCAGTGGGTTTGAGATGTACATTGATGACACTCAAACTGTCTTTATTCGCCAGTGCGGCCTTGATGGCTTTTTCCAGATCTCCTTCCGTGCTGACTTCAAAGCCCCAGCCTCCTCCGATCAGATCGGTAATATTATGATATTTCCAGTCGGGAATATCATTGAACGGACCTTCCTGCAGAAAACGTTCGGTTGTGTACCCCTTATTGTTGAGCACGATCACAATCGGGTTGAAACCCAGCTTGAGAGCCGTCGAAAGCTCCAGGCACGTCATCTGAAAGGCGCCATCGCCTACCAGAACAATCGGCCTCAGGTTCTGGTTAGCAACCTGCGCTCCCAGAGAAGCCGGAATCGCAAATCCCATCGACGTATAGTAGGCAGGACTGAGGAACTTGGTATGCGTATTGATCATCAGATCGACGGCTCCGAACAGACAGTCACCGACATCCGTTACCACCACCGTTTCATCTGTCAGAATCTGGTTGATGCTTTCAAAAAGATGTTTTGTCGTGACAGGCTGGGCCGGTTTGACTTTGAACTCCAGCTGCTGCGGACGGACATTATCGGGGATTTTCCGAGTGACCACTTTCATTTTCTGTTTTTCCAGGGCAGTAACAAAGTCCGAGAAAATCACGTCATGAAAGTGATGATAACTGATTCGTAATTTTTCGCTGGTAGCATAGATACATTTGCCCGGGTCCAGATGGGCTGTATAAATCCCGAGATTGATGTCTGTCATAAAGGTCCCCAGAAGTATGACACAGTCACTCTCTTCAACATACTTCTGCACTTCGCTTCGCCCCATCGCGCCTTCATACACTCCCAGGTAAAGCGGGTGGGATTCGCTCACGACCGACTTTCCCAGAATCGTGGCACACATCGGAATCTTAAATTTTTCCGCAAAACCAAGTACCTCTTCCCGTAAACCAAAACGATGGACTTCAACCCCTGCGATGATCACAGGCTTTTTACTGGCCTCGATTAATTCCTTCGCTTCTGCCAGCGATTCTCTCAGTGCATTACTGTCACTGACTGGCTGACTGTCATCAGGCACATGGGGAATCACAGCCTGCTTGTGAACACAGTCACGCGGCAACTCCAGATAAACCGGTCGCTTGAATCTGACACAAGCTTCCAGACATCGATCGATCTCCAGGAAAGCCGTCATGGGATCATCAAGTAATGCTGTTGCAACTGTAATTTTCTCAAAGACATCGCGCTGTGTATGAAAATCTTTCACACGATGATGAAGCAGGGGATCGGTGGCCCGCTCTGACATGCCCGGTGCTCCACTGATAACAATCACCGGGGATTTTTCTGCATAGGCACCCGCAATGGAATTACATAGACTCAATCCGCCGACGCAATAGGTGACACAGACGGCTCCCAGACCATGCACCCGCGCGTAACCATCGGCTGCATAGCCGGCATTATCTTCACGGGTTGTACCCACAACTCGGATCGGACTCTCTTCCAGCATTCCATAGAACTGCAGTACAAAATCGCCGGGGATGCCGAACAGATCGGTGACACCATAATCCTGCAACCGCTGCACCAGATAGCTGCCAATGGTGTGTACTTTTCCGTTGTGTTTCGCTGCTTTGGAACGGGTAGCCTGCTTTGAGGTAATGCGTGATTTCGTTGAAGCAGGCTTTGAACCGGTTGTGGATTTTCGCGCTGACATCTCAATTCCTTCCTTGCAGATATGCTGGACTGTGGCGAGTTATGCTATAGCGTCTCCAAGACCGTTTGGACCGACTGGAATAGATCGGCAGACGCTATGCGAAATGTAATACGCCGTAATTCAATCAGGGAAATTGTGATCATAGTTCTATCTATAACTGATTATAACATGCGCGCGGGGTCAAATAAGGGATAATCTCATAAGCGTCTCTAAGAAAAGAACTTACGACTCGATGAATCCGTGTAAGACAGACAGGCAGAATTTAACATACTCACCGCTGGAGCAGTTTTCTGATACCTCTTCGCTCTGCATGTTTTACTGGTGTCTGCTCATCCGCGGGAGTGGCAGGCAGTTCAGCGGTATCGCCAAACTGACCCCAGTAGCTGCATAAGAGTCGATAGCAGTCGAGATAGCGTTGTGAGTCCCAGGCAAGCGCAAGTGTCGATACCAGCTTCGTCAACTGGCGATCATCTTCCGGCGAAATCTGATGGATCTGCAGATCAACATCATCAATCCACAATTTTTCTGATCCCAGCTTTTCAACCACAATGTGGGCATTCCGTATCTGATCGACGGGTATATCTTTCACGCGAAACAGATATTTGCGCCATTGCTGATCCACAGAAATGATCGCTGACTGAACTTTCAGCCTTCCATTCTGTTCTGCTTCCAATGCAATCCGAACCTGCATGTCACTGGCATTTGACTTCATCCAGACGCTCATATTCAGATAGCGGGAATCCTGAAGTGGAATTTGATTTGTGCGAAGAAAATTATTTCCAGGTGCGGTTCCCAAAACCAGTGATGTCTTTCCCGAATGCGATTCGGTCGAATCGATCGTCCAGGCATTCCCCTGTGAAACCTTCGACTCCCAGCCAGCCAGGATATAATCCCGTGAACTTTTAGTTTCAAAATCGGCATGAAAGACAACCGCCGTCAGCTCATCCATCGACTGATGAAGCTTTACCAGACTTTGTTTCTTCTGTTCAATTTTTGCCTGCAGATGCATGAGATCCTGTTTGGCAATCTCGCAGCGAACCGACTGAATCTGAATCTGTGAATCATCAATTCGAAATGCCTGAAAATCAAATGGTGTGAGTGTGATCGAATACTGCCTGGATTCACCTCCGGACCGCGAGGCGGCCAGAATATCACCAGATCGGAGAGAAATTACAGGCGCCTTCGAGGGAACCGTCGCTTCAACCGTAACATGACACTGGTAAGGAAAATCGTTCACGAAGTAGAAAAATGCTTTTTCTTTACCGCGTGACAGTCGGGTCACCACAGGCTGTGATGCTGTATCGACTGTCTGAAAAGGACGCGATGGAAGCTGCTGAAACTGGCTGCGAATGGATTTGGTCGCACGTTCCTGCCCAAATGGAATCGTCCAGCCTCCATCAAAAATGTAATAAGGATCCTGCCTGGCGATCGAATGAATATACCGGTTTCGATTACTTTCGTCAGCAGGTGACACCTGTGAAACCAGCCAGGTAAATGCCGGCTGCCAGGGTGAAATCCTGTCAAATTCGGCGATCCGGATTTCAACGGGATCATGATAATATAAAGCGCCCCCGACGCGAGACTTAAATGCGTCATCAACTGAAGGGTGCGTATTCAGAACGTGCGCAAACGAGGAAACCTGTTGCTGTGAATTGTACTGACCGGGCCGGAGTACAACTGCATTTTCGATCTGATCGTAGTGTGAAAAATCCAGGCCCAATTCCATTAAGATCGGCCGAAACATGGTTCCCCCTTTGAGGGCAGTGACCACGTCTCCATTTCGACTGCGGGAAGGCAGTAATTCACGGGCAGAGAAAACGATTTGTGCATCTGGTGACTCTGCCTGAAGAACATCCGCCAGCAATTGATGCAGCTCCCGGATTTTCTGGCAACGCCATTGCGTCCACTGCGGCAATGCTGTTGTCGTCAGAAATCGATATCGATCCTGATACCTGTTTGCTTCCGAACTGAAGGGAATCTTGATTCCCGTCTCTTTCTGGAACTGCTGAACTGTCTGATCGTCATAGCCCCAGTCCAATCCAGGAAGCTGCAAGTATCCATTCAGACTCAATTGAACGGCCACCCCCTGAAACGATGGGTGGCGTTTATAGCGAACCACCAGTTCACGGAATATCTTGACAATCTCAGCCTGAACCCTCGGATCGAGCGGATTATAAAAGGGAGCCTGCCCTCGCGAGGTTCCTTTTGATTCACGCCAGGTCTGTCCGGCTGAATTGACCAGTTCAATTCCCGCGGAATTGCCGGAATCATCATGCAGCATCTGCTCCAGTGAGTTCAGCATGGAAGAAAACTGTAACTCAGGAACGAGTGTCAGCTTCTCCCGGTTAAAGATCTGAAACAACAGTTCCAGAACATCCTTTCGCACCACATCCTGACCGGAGGAATGATAGACTCCCGAATCGTAGCGGGGCGTCGGTGCGAGGAACTCTGAAGGATAGATGGCACTTCCATCCGCTGAAACAGCCATCAGGATACTGTTGAAACGGTGATAATTTAAGTAGTAAGCCAGGCGCTCGCCCGCTTCCCGAAATGTCTGCCAGTCATCCAGACTGCGATTACTTTTACTATCCAGGACCTGTGTTGCACCAAATATTTCCGGCAACAATGGCTTCTGCAGATAAGGCCCGGTCAGCCGACTCTTTTCAACAAGAGAGCTGACTTCGCCTGCAGACACAGCGCGCGAATGCATGCGTGCAGGAAGCTCATAAACTTCGACTTTTGTCACTTCTGCGGGGTCTGAGAATCCCAGGCTATGAAATAACAGGATGGGATCATCTATTTTCGGCCAGAAAAGTATTTCCACCTGGGATTCTTCGGACTGGTCTTTCGCAGTCATATCAGTACCCGCCTGGTAAACTCCTGAATCGATACCGACGGGAACCAGTTGGCCAGCTGCATCAGGCTCCAGAATACTGAACCCCAGTCTGGTGCCGGGACGCCGCGGATAGGTTAACAGCAACTTGTGAGGACGATGCCGATTTCTAATCTTCAAATGACAGGCAGACCAGGGGGGAGACCGCGTGGCAGCCTGCTCAATCGCTGGATCGGCTTTAAAAAATGACTTCAATGAATTTCTGAACCGACTGCCTGGACGTCGTTTTATCAGATCATGATGATCGAGAGTGCCGCTCAGAGAAAATTCATCGACCAGAATTCCGGAATCAGGAATCAGGGCTTTGACAGGCAGTGGAGACTGTTTTTGTGAAAGTACGGCAAACTGGACTTCAGCGCGATGATTTCCGAAGTTCACCACCAGGTTGTATTCACCTGTCTCAGGTGCTTTAACAGACAGGCTGATTCCCTGTTTCAATAGTACTGCCAGATCCTGTGTTGGCAGTGGGAGCACCCCGGAAGTAACAGGGTCTCCTGAACGTGCCCGTTGAATACTCCAGTTTAATTCACCGCCTGGTGAGACTTTCTCATCGAAGAGAAACTGGGGGAATGCCTGAATCCTGATTTCTTCATCTGGTTTGAAGATAAGATATGGATTCCTGACGCGTAAGGCAAAAGCATCCCCGGGAGCCTGCTGTACAATCAACTGTGCCGCAGTCTGGCTGATGGGAATGATTGCTTTCTGAGCCAGAATGTTCTTCAAATCAAACTGCTGATTCAATGAGACAAGAGGATCATCGCGGTCCTGTACCTGCACCTGGAGCTTCGCGTCAGCAATACCACGAACCATGAACTCAACACTGTTAAACACACGTTGTGAGTGTGGCTGATACCGAACCGTCTGACCAGCAGACTTCAACACAGCAGCTTCATCTGCGTCAACGCCCAGGGATTTTGCTGAAAGTAGCTCACAACCTGTTAAATCAAATTGTGCCTTCCAGTGGCGGGGAATCGATTCTCCCCACTCAATCCGAATCCTGACTGGAATCGTCCGCGTATCCTCGGCCCCTGCATACGCGGGAGCCAACAGCACCATCCCGAGGATAGTCCAGGTTACTATTAAGGTTCGTTTCACAGAAACCTACTTTACCGTTTGATGAAAGTTCCGGAATCGGGGGCCCGCTCGAATTGAGCAATCGATTGAATGCCAACAGGCTGTGAAGAAATGAACGAAAGGTGAGCGTGGAGATTATATGAATTTCTGAATCTGGGCCAAGAGCAATTATTTTCCAAAAGTACTTCAAAACATGCCGGTTTGCCCAGGAACCATCTTGACTCAAATCCATAAAAATGCAAAAAAACGCATCCTCTCTCGCAACTCGCTTCCGGGCTCTCAAACCAGAAGCAGTTGTCACTTACAATTTCTGAGTTGAAAACATTCTGAGTCGCTCAGTTCAACAACTCCGGGATTGCTGACAAATCTCACTCCTCTCAAAACCCACAATACCTACCTGGACTAATCATGATGTTAAAAAACAGTTTCTCTCTGGTAAGCTGCTTTTTCCTGCTGGCCTTTGCGACCGGCTGCGCTTCATTGGTTGAAGTGACAGCGATTGAACAGTTTTCCAAAGCCATCGAAAATGAAGACCTTAAGTCGCTGAAACATCACACAACGATGAAATTTTCAAAAGTTGCTTTGCGGGACAAGTCCTCGATGGACGATTTGAAAATTCTCAAGATCCCGACTGGTGAAACGACGATTGTCGAGATCACAGATATTTCTGAGAACCACAAGAAAGTGGTAGCAGAAGTCGGCAAAAACAAGAAAAAGCTCCTTTACGAACTCAAACGAGTCTCCAAAACAGGCGAGTGGGTCGTCGACGATATTTATATCAATCAGAAACAAAAGAATTTGAACGTGATGAAATCTGTTACCGAGCAGATGGATTTACTGCTCACTGTCCGGGAATTCGTATCTGCCTGGGAAGAAGGCAATCGCGACGATATCCTGGGGACTACAGATGGCGAGTTTAAAGATAGCCTGGAACAACTTCACCCGGCCTTCCTGGCAAAACTCTCCAATAAGGTCGCTGGTGAATCGAAGAGTTCCAAAAAGAAACGACCTGACGCTCAGTTGGATACGAACATAGCCATTATCCGACTGCCACGTCGCACAGGGGAAATGGTCATTTCCATGAAACTGAATGACGGCAAATGGAAAGCGACCGATGTTGCCGTCGAGTCTCGAGTGGATGGGCAACACATCGCTTCCGCCAAAAAGCAGGCAAAAATGCTCCTGACCGTCAGTAAATTCCTTGATGCCTACAATCAGAATGATAAGAACGAACTGAAAAAATTCTCGACGGGACAGTTTTTCAAGGGGGGGCTCGATTTTGCCGACCTGAAGCTGGCTGCATTACCCCATTCACAGGATGCTGCTGCAGACTACGAGTTGAAAATCGAAAACAACCTGGCTAACTTTGTGACCCAGAATAATGGTAAAATGATCAATTTATCTCTGGTCAGAGTTGAATCAGATGAAATCGATATTCCCGATAAATATCTAATTGAAGAAGTAACACTCTTCCAGGATCAGGGGAATCAACAGGTAACGTTGACATCGCTGTTCTCAACACGGGCAATCACACTGCTGTTCAGCGAAGCTCTATCCAAGCGGGACATGAAGATTCTGGACTTCAGTTCGACTCCCGATTTTTCCACGCGAGTCTGGAAACGAGTCGCCCCCCAACTGGTCGCTCAGTTGCCACTGGATGAAATCACGGAACCCGGTTTTGAGATCCTGGACATCCAGTTCAACGGTGCCATCACAAAAGTGTACGCTCGACAGGGGAATCTGCCAGTCACGTACATCTTGCGAGAACACCTGGGGCAACTGCTGGTTGACGACATTCACCTGGACCTGAAAGACCGTCCTGCATCGGTGAAAGCGACACTGGAGATGATGGTACGGGTTCAGAACTATGCCTTCTCAATGCACGAACAGAATATTCGAGACCTTCAGCGTCATTCCTCGCGCGACTTCAATGAGCTGGTCTGGCGACAGGTGGAACAGGTTCCGCAGACAGCCTTCAACATCCCGGAACTCCTCATGTCCAATCTTGCCAGCCTCGAAATCAATGAAAATGAAGGCTACTCGCGAATCCAGCTGGGGAATAAAGAGCGGGGTGCGACTGTCCTGTTTATCAAACAGCAGGGACAGTATGTAGTAGACGACATCATGATCAACTCTGATTCCGCGGTCTCACGCTACCTTTCCACCAAAAAAGAACTGCGCATGTCAATGGCTGCCACTTCGGGCACATTGAAGCAGAATGCCGTGCAGGCAGCGTACACCATCTCGAACCAGAGTGATGCAGGGAATTCCACTTCTCCTCAACCTGTAACCGTTCCTGAGATTCAACCGGCGGCATTTGAGGTTCCGCAGCAGGAACCTTAGAACTGCTCGGAGTTTTCCGACATTACATCGGAATTCAAATACCGAATGTGCTTATGAACGCTGACGTTGATACTTTGATACCGGGTTTTCAAATGCCCGGTATCAAACAGGTCTTCACGTAACAGTTCCAGGTCATCAGACCCTACTGCATTCGCGAAGATCCTGGAAAGATAGCTGACGCCCAGCCTGGAAGGCTGATAACGGTGTTCATCGTAGAAGGCCGGATGTAGAGTCCGCGGGTGAATTCCGCGCCAGGCATCCCGCAGTGAATTTCCGTTGATCGAACTGACATAAAAACCGCGTTGTTCATTCCACTGTAAAATTGCGACATAGTTATTCTGTCGCTGTACCAGCAAATCAACGGCTTTGCCCCCCAGTTGTGTTGCGTAGTGACGATCAAAACGGATCGGACGGCCGCCGCGTTGAGTATGCCCGATCTTTCGTGTGAAAGTTGCCTGTTTCGCAAGTTCATGCCTTTTGCGTGAGACAAAATAGTGATCCCCCAGTGATTCGATCAACATATTTTCCAGCACTTCTGCTGCACCACTGAAAATGATATTGCCTGCCGGATCGACACTTTTCGAGATATCCCCCAGCCGTTTTCCTTCCTGATCACGTAATCCTTCGCCAATGACGATGACTACATTCTTCTGAGTTTCATAGAGATCGCGGACGCGACGCTCGAATCGTTCATAATCCAGTGGGACTTCAGGAATCAGAATAATGTCAGGCTGGCCGTACGCTGCGCCCAATGCCAGGTAACCCGATTCGCGTCCCATGACTTCAATAATGGCAATTCTGCGATGACTTTCTGCGGTCGAACGAATCCGCTGGACCCCCTGCACACAGACGTAGACGGCTGTTGCATAACCGGGAGTCGCAAAGTTGACGATATCATCCAGCTCCAGATCCTGTTTTCCAGGCATCTTGCGAAACTTGACTTTCTGAGTCTCAGGATTGACTTCGCGTATCCATTCATTAGGTTCGTCTGGATAATTGAGTCCCAGATCATTATCGATGGTTTTGGGTGCCAGGACACAAGGCATAAACTGCGAAATCGGCTGCATCCCATTCAGGGTCCCATCCCCGCCAATGCAGATGAGCCCCTCGATACCCAGCTGATCCAGCCGCTTTTTCACCAGCTGCAATTCTCCCGCATGAGATTCGTCAATATAGGTACGGGATGAACCGAGAATGGTCCCGCCACAGCGGGGGTCGAGCTCTGGAAGTGTTGAATACAGCGGATTCAATCGAATATGAGGGACGGTGGGATCGAGCAATCCCCCAAAGCCTTTAATAATACCAACAACCTGGACTCGGAGTTCATTGGCTCGTTCGACAGCCCCGAAGATCGTGGCGTTTAGAGCTGGCGTATCGCCACCTGCTGTTAAAAGTGCAATCCGACGCATCTCAATCCTTTCGTCACGCTGAAACGGGTACGCTATAAAAAAACTTCAGTGCTTTCTCTGAGGGGCCCCAAACAGATTTGCTTCCGCTGCAAATGACTGATTGAATTCCTATTTACGCTGGCAGGAGAATTGTGATAATGACTTACGATTCTTTGGCTGGTCATCTATTTTATCAGTGTTTGAACTTCACTGATATTCTGGCAAGGAATTATGATGGAGTTCAGTCGAGATTCCATGCCTATTTTAAAAATTCTTTCAAAAACGAAGTTTAACATCATTCTTCGTCAGCTCCCTGACTTCTTGTTTTACCCAGTTTGCTTGAGTTTCGTGTTGTGCGAGGTGTCACATGAAATATGTACTTGGTTGTTTTATATCCGCGGTAATTGGTGGTCTGGTCGTAGCTTCATTAGAATCTCCCGGAGCCATCATGATGTCGACTTCGGAGGCGCAGTCACCGCCCCGGCTCTCAGGTCCACAAATCGTACCTCCAACACCATTAGTTACTGAGTCTCCCCGATCAACGGCCAACCAGACGCTAACCGTTCCAGAAACGGTTCTGTTCAATCAGCGTGGGTTGTCCCCCGAAGAAGAGATTAACGTCAGTGTTTATGAAAAATTAAATAAAAGCGTTGTGCATATCACCACAAAGAGTACGAAGACAGATGGATTTTTCCTGTTGGAATATGATACAGAAGGAGCCGGCTCCGGAGCAATCATCGACCAGGCGGGACACATTCTGACGAATTACCATGTGATTGAAGATGCGCAACAGGTAAATGTGACTCTGTTCAACGGGAAATCTTACACTGCCAAGTTTGTGGGCGCTGATGCGATTAACGATATCGCCGTCATTAAAATTGAAGAGGATGCGGGTATTCTGAAACCGGTGACCATCGCCGATTCCAGCAAACTGAAAGTCGGACAGCGTGTGTTTGCCATCGGAAATCCCTTTGGCCTGGAACGAACCATGACCTGCGGAATCATTTCCAGTCTGAATCGCTCCCTGAAACTGCGAGGCAACCGTACGATCAAGTCGATTATTCAGATTGATGCCGCAGTCAATCCAGGTAACTCAGGAGGTCCCTTAATTAATTCGCATGGCCAGTTAATCGGAATCAACACCGCCATCGCCAGTAATACAGGTCAAAGTTCCGGCGTCGGGTTCGCGATTCCGTCTAACCTGGTTTCGCGCGTGGTCCCCCAGCTTCTGACCCATGGCCACATGATTCATCCTGAAATCGGGATCCAACGTGTGTATGAGACCGAACAGGGACTGCTGGTCGCGAAACTGACTCCAGGCGGACCGGCGGAAACGGCAGGGATTCGCGGACCCAAAATTGTCCGACAGAGAAGGGGACTGATCACGATTGAACGTGTTGACCGTGGTGCCGCTGACCTGATCGTCGCCGTTGACTCAAGACCTGTAAAAACAGCGTCTGATTTCCTGGACTACATCGAAAGTAAAAAGCCGGGTGACACAGTTACGGTATCTGTATTGCGCGGTAAAGAGCAGACCCCTACGAAAATCTCGGTCACCCTCACAACAGGGCATACGAACCGGTAAATAAAAAAAGGCTTCCTGAATGCGATGTTCAGGAAGCCTTCCATGTGTCTACTCTGGAAGAGTATTAGTTCAATACAGGCTCAACGTTGATGCGTCGACCTTCGTTATCGAAGTAAACCTTGCCTTCCACCAGCGAAAAGATAGTGTAGTCGCGGCCCATGCCCACATTTTTCCCGGGGTGCCACTTCGTTCCACATTGACGGGCGATGATGTTTCCTGCCAGCACGCTTTCGCCGCCGAACTTCTTGATTCCGCGTCGTTGTGCTTGTGAATCACGACCGTTACGGCTGGAACCCTGACCTTTCTTATGTGCCATTAAATCATTCCTCAGGTAGCAAAAGTTGCCCCTGTACAGGAGCATTTTAAGAAAATACTGTTAATTGAGGCCGTATATTGGCGAATCCAGCCTGAACTTGCAAGAGATAATCCAATTTCTGGACAACTTCCCACTATTTTTTGATAAGAACCGGTTAAATTCTGATTCAGGGAGCAGGCTTCTCTTCCATGTTCAGTTCTTTTTTCATCTTTGCCGCAACTTCGGGATCGTCGGGTAGATAAACCCAGTAGGGTTTGCCTTTAGGCCGAAACTCCTGTTCCTGCTGGCCAAACTCATCGCCGGGGCGCCAATACTGCTGTACCAGAGTCTTCCGCAGGGTCACGGTTTTTCCATCCGGTCCTTCAACATTTTTGTAGCCATTCGTGAGACCGGAAAACAGGACTGTGAAATAATCAGTCCCCGGATCAATGCCAGTCCAGAGACAGACCCCGTAAATGGCATTTTCTTCTTTAGAATCAGCCGGTGTTTCAGGAGGCAATTCTCCGATAATGTCGACAGCATTTTTAAATTGATGGCGTTCCCGCTGATTGATGATGAGTTCGGCTTCAGGAAGAATCTGATTGGGATAGATCTTCTGTTGTCCGTTATCATTTGTAATCAAGGTGATTTCCGGAACAAATAAAGGTGGCCCTGGTGGAGGAACCTCGGCGTTTTCCGGTGTGAACTCGGTGGTTGAATTCGGTCGTTCAATCGGACGCAGGACACATTTATAGACCAGGTACCAGACAAGGGTTTTCTCTTTCTTACCGGTAAGCGGGTCAGTCAGGTCCATCCGCACCATGCGCATTGGCTTGAATACCGCTTCCATGACCCACAGTGATTTCTGTGAGGCCAGTTCCTCACCCGTTGCCACCAGGTCCGGGCTGATCGAGAATCCACGATTCAACGTATTTTTCTGAGCGAATACCTGATTTCCCTGGGAAGTTAAAAACAGACAACTGCAGGCAAAAACGGTCGCGAAAGAATATTTGAGTGATGGACGCATGAAATACCCCGGAGTTACTCTTCTCGATCAGAATGGAAAGTGGTTTTGCAGACCACAAATGTATTAAAAGTATATCGTCTCTACCCTGGAAATTCCCACAGAGACTTTGCTGAAACAGGCTGAAAACCTGAAGTCCTGTCTCCAGTACCCGAAACCCGTGTCGAATGTACACACATAACGCCTGGCGGAGTATGGATTCAGTCTGGTGAGCCGGAAATGGCATTTTTGATATGATATTGACTATATCAGTGACAGGAATGGAGGGTCAAGCTCTTGATTTAAGTTCTCACTGGAATCGGGCATGATTCCAACATAGCGCGTAGGTTCGCCATAGTTTTAATGACTGGCATGTCTTTTGAGAGAGGCCAGTCTATCCGGAACCGTTAACAGACAGTTCGACGTGACGGCCCAGTGCCTCTGACAACAATGATTGCTACAATCACTACAGATGGACCTGCTCAGCCAGAGAGGGAAAGTGGAATTAATGCAGATCGTGTCCAGTCAGTTTCTTTTCCACATCGTCGGCATGCTGGGCGACGGCCACGACACTCTTGCGGATATCTTCAGCATCCACGGTCGAGCGGGGGAAGGTATCGACCATCACAAACTTCGTTTCACCATTCACTTCGCGAATGGAAATCCCGCCATGTGAGATTTCCGCATTCAGCCTGAGTGCTTCTTCGTAATACTCAGGCTGTGCATCACAGCAGGTACTGTAAATCAATAACAGACGCTCGTGCATCTGATGATCACTCGGTTCGATGAAGACGGTCTGCTTACGTTCTTCTGACTGCCGGACCTTGACAATGTATTGATGCCCCTTGCGTTTCCAGGTAACCAGGCTGTTATCTGCAAATGCTTCGTGAAGCATCGCTTCAATATTCTGCACCTGTCCCAGAACCGCATTCAGAAACAGAGCCGCCATGTATCCATTCTGAAATCGATTCGCGGGACTCTTATCAAGCATCAGCGAAACACATTCGGCAATCTCCAGCGGGATATCAGGGCAGAGATCACGTATGCTGGGAGCAGGTTTTGTCGTGACATCCTGAATCAGCGAATTAAAATTTGAACCTCGATGCGGTAACTGCCCGGTCAACAGGACAAAGAAGCAGACGCCTAAAGAATAAATGTCGGAGGTTGCTGATGCGGCTGCCCCCTGGAACAGTTCCGGAGCCATATAATTGGGGGTTCCTGCCAGGTTATGTGATGTAGCCTGTTTTTCATCAGCGTTAATCCGTTTCGCCAGGCCAAAATCGGCGATCTTGGGAATACCGGTCGCTGTCAGCAGTATATTTTCCAGTTTGAGATCCTGGTGGATGATGCCTTTCACATGCGCGGTTCCCAGGCCGGAAGCAATCTGAGCGATCAACGAAGTGGCATGCAGAGGCATTAAAGGTCCATCTTCACGAACCACGTGGCTTAATGCGCGACCGGAAATCAGTTCCATTTCCAGAAACCGGTACCCGCGTTCTTCACCAATCGCATGCGCCGTGACAATGTTGGGGTGATTGAGCGTCGCAACAGCGCGTCCTTCGTGTAGAAAACGCTGGACATATTCGGGATCGCGCTCCGCAAGATGCGGCAGTAGAATTTTCAAGGCACATTGCCGTCCCAGATCACGGTGCGTTGCCAGGTAGACCATGCCCATTCCGCCACGACCGATCAGTGACTGACAGCGATAGACGTGCAGATCCTGACCTGTAATCGGATCTTCCCACTGACAGTCTGTCACCAGAGCAGCAGGATCTCCTAGATCTTTCATTACGATCGTTTCCTGAAGATCATTCACTGAAAGGTCATCGACCACCGCACCACAGTCAGGACAATGCAAACTGTCTTCTTTCTGAAAGAAGGTCGCGTTACAATTCGCACAATACTGCAACTGACTGTGCTGGTCTTCTATTTCAGAATTTGAATCCGGAAGCATTTTAGAATCTTGCCCAGTCAAACGGGGAAAAACAGTAAAAAATGACTCTTTCATATCAGGGCCCTGCTGTTATCATAACCGTTTGTGAGTGAATTGAAATCAAGAGTTTTCAACCGTCGTGATTCTGTCTCTGTCAAATTCGCTCAGCAAACCCGATTATTCCTGAAAAAATCCCGGTTTCCTCGAAAAAATTGAAATTCATCTCTCTTCACAACGACTATTAAGACATAGACTGAATGAGGGACGTTCTGCGTTCCTTTAACTCATATATTTCACATAAAACCCTGCAAGTCATATACTTAAAACGTATCTCTGCCTGCAAATGCAGGGATGCTTATCGCATACTTTCCGGAAACTGATATATACTATGGCTGCCTCCGAAAACCCTTCATCCGAGCAATCGGAGCCTGTATTCGATTCGCCGGGTGAGAATGAAGGTCCTCAGACAGAGAATTTTCAGAGCGATCCCATCTCGGAAGATTCGAAGAAGACCATGGACGATCTCTTAAACGAAGCGGTGCAGGTTGCGGGCGCAGAAGAAGCGCCCCGTCTCACCAGGACGGTTCGACCACCGGGGCCCGGACTCTTCGAATCGATCTTCTGGCTGATTGGTGTCATTTTGGCCCATTTTGCGGGAATGATTGTATTCTTGTTCGGTTTCTTCGCCTTGCTGATGGCAACAAATCAGCTTCCCGACACGAGCGCCGAAATGCGAGAGCAGCTTACCGGTCTCACAGAGACTCACACTCTGGAACTGGCAGGAGTCGAGCAGGGGGTTTTTGTATTCATCGTGATCGCGGCAGTCGCGTTGCGTTTCGGAAAAGGTGTGCTCTCCAAGTTAAACCTGCAGCCATTTGCAGTCTCTACTGGTTTTCTATTACTGATCTGCGTGTTACCGTTGTCGATGCTGTCTGGCGAATTTTATCGTATCGCCTATGGTATCTGGACGGGTTTTGCTGAGCAGATACCCTGGCTGCAACAGTTTGATAAGATGCAGACGATGGAAATCGTCAAGGATATGGCAGAAAAGAGTTCGTTGTGGGCATTGGTCCTGGTCATTGCCGTCTGTCCCGCGATTGGAGAAGAGCTTGTATTCCGCGGTGCCATCGGTCGCGGCCTGCTGGCACGGTGGGGTTTGATTCCCGGCATTCTGATTACATCAGTCATGTTTGGCATCGTCCACATGCATCCGGCGCATGCGATCGCCGTGATTCCCCTGGGCATGTTCATGCACTTCGTCTATGTTGTGACGAAAAGTTTCTGGGCCCCGGTGCTGGTCCATTTTCTGAATAATGCATTCGCAGTTACGGTGGCCAAAATGATGAGTCAGTTCCCCGAGAATGCTGCGAAACTGGGCGATGAATCGCAGTCGGTCCACCCCCTGATTACACTCGCGGCAGTTGCGTTTCTGATCGTTGTTTGTCTGTATCTGTGGAAGACGCGGGTCAGATACATCAAACCGAATGGCGGCGAATGGACGCCCGGTTATCTTTCCAATGAGAAACCACCGGCGGGTGCACCAATTACCATGGAACGTTCAACCGCAGCTGCAGGATTTTATCCCGGGCTGGCAGTGCTGTTCGTAAACTTTCTGGCGATGATGTATCTGTTTGGCATGGAACCGGAAGCGGAAGCGGGATTCCTGCATTTCATTACAGCGTTTTAAGATATTCCAGCACGGATTTCTTCTGTTCCTGTGTGAGTTCATCAGGGTAGTCGTGGCCTCTGGCAGATTTCCCAAACTGGCTCGTATCAAAATAAAGTCGTTTCTGTACCGTGGAGAGGCCCTTCGGCACTTTCGTAAACGTCTGAACTTCCAGCCCGACCTGAGTCTGATCGTATCCGTTTTCCGTACGCTGCCAGATTTCCGGACGTTCCCGAGGATTCAACACGTGCCACAAGGTGGGTACGGAACCGTTATGAAAATAAGGAGCAGAGGCCCAGACTCCGTTCAGAGGAGGAGCCACATAACCACCGGGGTCTTCCACCACAGGATCTTTGCCGTAGCGGGACAGCCAACTCAGGTTCAATGCGGCGCGATAATTGGGTGGTAGCGAATTCAAACGGGCGGGATCGGTTTTGAGTTCTGTAATCGAAACCGTTTTGAGCGGATAAACGCTTTCTTTGCCATAGGTACCATGACAGTCGGCACAATGATCGTTGAAAATCATTTCTCCCTGATGGGCCCGTTTCTCATCAATGGACCAGCGATAACGGGGGGCTTCCAGTGATTCAATGTAGGCCAGAATATCTGCAAAGTCGGATTCCCATTTTTTGATTTTATCCGCGTTATTTCGTGGAATGAGAATAAACTGCATCAATGCCCGGTGATTTTTGGTGATAAAGGCATCTGCGTATATCCGCGATTTCCGTTTGACGTTCCACCAGGGTTGGGGATCCATATCATGATGCAGCAGACTGGGAACGGGACGGTTCCTGTCAAAATTCATATCCGGATCACGGAGAGAATCGAGAACCACCCCAAAGATCACGGCATTTGTGGTGCCATGCGTCGTGCCCAGCGGAATTCCGATCGCAGCCAGATCCATGTGGCTCAGCTTTTTCAACTGCTGCAGTTTGACTTTACTCACATCTTCGGTCAGGGTATGCAGGGCAACATGGCTGTTAGGGGCTCCGGGAATCACAGTCCCAGCCACCTTCCCCCCATGGCAGGTAAAACAGTTCATGACCCACTTCTGCTCGGGCGTCACAACGTAACCCAGCGGTGCCTCTTCAGAACCAGGCCGGTGCATGATTCCATAATAAGAAAAAATCAGTTCGCGGCGTTCTTCCGGTGAAGCCTGTTCGGCTTTCTGTCTCCAGTCCTCCGGCCAGACCTTCCATAAGTCTTTCAGAACCTCCTGATCAAAATCAGGTGGTAAATAGGCCTTTGTCGTCAGCAGGCGATAGCCTCGTTCGGCGGCAGTTTCCTCTGCCACGGTGGAATCAATTCTCACTAAGAGACAAACGGCAGCCATCAGCAATAGAACTGGTATTCGCATGGAAGGGTTATTTCTCAAAAGTGAAACTCAAAATGCATCAGGGCAGGAAAGGGAACAATACATTGCGATTTTCGTCTGTCAGTGGGGAACCATATTCACATGGCTCAAAGGCTTCGATCAACTGAATTTCCCGCCCTCGTTTTTCTCCGTAAGTCTGAATGACTAAATCACGGTAGCGATCAGCAAGCGGGCGGATACGGTCTTTCATTTTCTTACTTAGAAACGCTTTGCGCTGCGCGGGGTCTGCAGGGACTTCCTCTTCATAAAAATGATTATAAGGCAGCCAGTCATAAAACTGCGACTGGTGACAGTCCAAAGCGTCAATCATGCGATCCCAGACCGGTTCGACATCCACTACGACTGTCGGCGAAAACGGGTAGGGGCGGGTAAAATGATCGGAGAGATACGCGATGACCGGGTTTTTCCTCAGAGCGGGAACATCGGGCACGATGGGAGGGACAGTCACCATATACGCGGCGTCGCAGACCAGTTGAGAAGTATATCGATGATCAGGGTGATAGTCGTTGGGGCGATGGGTGAGGATCAGATCGGGTTGAAAGTTTCGGATCAGGCGGATGATTTCAAACCGCGCTTCGATGGTCGGTTGCAGATAACCATCCCGGTTATGCAGCACCTCATATTCGATTCCCAGAGATTTTCCTGCTGCCGCAGCTTCTGCGCGGCGGATTTCTGCTAATTCCGTACCTGAAAGTCGTTGATGCCCCGACTCGCCGTTTGTCACACTGACGAATTTAACAGTATGCCCGGACTGCTGATACAGGGCCGCTGATCCGCCCGCTTTGATATCGCAATCGTCCGGATGAGCGCCAAAAACCAGGATTCGTAATGATTGATCTGTCATAGAGTTCTAAACCTTTGGGTAATTATATAGAATATCACCCGCTTGACGAGGATGAATTTCCATTAACAATAGTACTGTAGTTGTACTCGAAGAGTTTCAACTCATCCAGATTTAACTGATTGAAGTTATTGAACTTTTGACTGGTATTCTGTGTCTGTCACAGAAACGGAGTATGGACAGATATTCTATAAGGTAAAAGCCAATGTCGTTGCCCACAATTGATCACAGTGATGAAGTCTATGAAGATCCCCTTGATCTGATGGATGAAATTGAATCACTCAAAAAAGAGAAGGATGCGACACTCCTGGCTCATTTTTATATTGATGGTGAAATTCAGGAAATTGCTGATTTCACGGGCGACAGTCTGAAACTGGCCCGCGATGCCGTCAATGTGAAGACCTCGACGATTGTTTTTTCCGGCGTCCATTTCATGGCTGAGTCGACAAAAATCCTCAGCCCGGAAAAAACGGTTCTCCTTCCCGACCTGACTGCAGGCTGTTCGCTGGCTGACAGTTGTCAGTTTGGAGATCTCGATCAGTTTCAGAAGCAACTACGGGCAGAAGGACGTGACTTCGAAACGGTCGCCTATATCAATACCAGTGCCAGAGTCAAAAGCCTGTGTGACTGGATCGTCACAAGTGGTAATGCCCGGGAAATCATAGACCGGGTCCCCGCTGATAAAGAAATCCTCTTTGTGCCTGATCAGCATCTGGGACGTTACCTGCAGGAAGTGACCGGACGCGAAATGATTTTGTGGCCTGGCTCCTGTATGGTGCATGAAATCTTCAGTGTCCAGGATTTACTGCGTGCCAAAAAGAATAACCCCGGTTCCCTGGTATTGGCACACCCGGAATGCCCGCATTCCATTCTCGAAGTTTCGGACATCATTGGCGGTACTGAAAAATTACGCCAATACGTCATGTCAGTCAAAGAACCTGGAACCTTCCTGATCGCGACCGAAGCGAATATGATTCATCCTCTGCAGAAGTCAGCTCGGCAGCACACTTATCTTCCTGTGCCTGGTATCATGGCTTCCTCGGGAGAAACCTGCGCCTGTAATCGTTGCCCCCACATGGCGAAGAACACACTGCAGAAAGTGCGCGACTGCCTGAAATACGGTAAACCGGAAATCGAATGGCAGCCTTATTTCGATCAGGCAAAAGACGTACTTCAGAAAAGTCTTCTGCAATAATTAAAGCGCAACTTGCACATTATTTATGCCTTATTTCTGTGCAGCTTGAGGTGAACACTGCGTATTTATTAGAGTGAATATGCTGTTCTACTAATATTTTTTGACACATTAAAACGTCATTTTCCTCATAAATAGTAGATTTATTCTTCACATCGATTAAAGCTGCCCGTTTCTTAAGATAGTTGTCTTATTTTCTGGCATACACTTTGCCTTAACCATCAAATGTCACTGCAAATTCATGTATTTTTCATTACATGGTTTGCTTTCCTTTGAATCGCGGTTGCGCTGACTGTGAATTCAAACAGAACATTTGAAGCCAAAGAGCAACTAATCACGATAGCAATAATTCGGGGCCTGTTGAGAAATCCAGATGATCTAAATAGATCATTTTGAGCAATGTTTCTCTCAAATGATTGCACGCTTTCCGTGTTGTTGACTCCGATCCCCACTCTCGCATTCCCGGGCTGATTGTGCGCCTTCTGATTGTCTGAAAGTGAATTGCTATCGATCAAATTCACCTTACGAACGCTCTCAGACATCAGCAGAAGGCACTCAGAAATGGAAATTCAGAATAAAGCAACCAGAATCAATCTCTTCAATTTTACCACGCCCCAGATGCGTGCATTTCATATGTCCTGGTTTGCCTTTTTCCTCTGTTTCTTTGCCTGGTTTGGTATCGCCCCGCTTATGAAGATCGTGCGGGAGGAAATGCATCTTACCCAGGAGCAGGTCGGCTGGTGCATTATCGGCTCGGTTGCCATTACTGTCATCGCCCGACTGTTTATCGGCTGGCTCTGCGATCAGATTGGCCCCCGGCTCGCTTACACATGGCTTCTGGTTCTCGGTTCAATGCCTGTAATGGGAATTGGTTTCGCACATGATTATACCACATTTCTAATCTTTCGAATTGCAATTGGAGCAATCGGCGCTTCCTTTGTGATTACCCAATATCACACATCAATCATGTTTGCTCCGAACTGTGTCGGGACCGCAAACGCAACCTCTGCCGGCTGGGGTAACCTGGGTGGGGGTGTGACACAGATTGTGATGCCTCTGATTTTCACAATGTTTATCGGCGTATTGGGATTCAGTGAATCGATGGGCTGGCGGGCATCAATGTTCGCCGCCGGTCTGGTGTGCGCTCTGACGGGAATCGCGTATTATTTCCTGACACAGGATGCTCCCGAAGGGAACTTCAAAGAACTTCGCGCAGCAGGCAAACTGCCCGAAAAGAAAATGCAGAAAGGGATGTTCTGGAATGCCTGCAAAGACCATCGGGTCTGGGCACTGTTTGTAATTTATGGTGCCTGCTTCGGTATTGAGCTGACCATCAACAATATCGCTGCGCTCTACTTTCTGGACTACTTCGATTACTTCAAGAAAATGGAGACTGCAGAAGCCATCAAGATGGCGGGACTGTTCGCGGGGATGTTCGGGTTAATGAATATTTTTGCCCGGACCCTGGGTGGTGCCTTCGGCGACCGCTTCGGTCAGAAGTGGGGACTGAGCGGACGAGTGAAATGGTTATTTGTTGTCATCTTCTGTGAAGGAATTGCTTTAATGGTCTTTTCACAGATGAGCGTATTGGCGATGGCATTGCCGGCCTTGATTGTCTTCAGCCTGTTTGTGCAGATGTCTGAGGGAGCCACGTATTCTGTTGTGCCTTTTATCAACAAAAAAGCGCTGGGAGCGGTATCCGGAATCGTGGGTGCAGGTGGAAATGCCGGGGCAGTCTCAGCCGGATTTCTGTTTAAAACGCAAGCCATTAACTGGCCTACCGCTTTATTCATTCTCGGGGCAATTGTAACCAGTTGTGCCTTCCTGACTTTTTTAGTCCGGTTCACTGAAGAAACGGAAGAAGAAGCACGTCTGGCTCACGATTCTGCCATCACACTGAAATCTGGCGAAAAGGAACTAGCCGCTTCTCTGGGACAATAACCGTTCGACTGCGAGAGACACAAATTACGCGCTCCTCTGATTTAATAAGGTATCGATAAAGTGATTCAGCAATCTTCGGGACAACAGAAAAATGTGGTTGTGATCGGGAACGGCATGGTGGGCTTGCGCATGTGCGAGCAACTGGTCGAAAAAGATCTGGCCCGGGAATACAAAATTGTCACCTTCTGCGAAGAACCTCGTGCTGCTTATGACCGGGTGGGACTCACGCAGTTTTTTGCCCACAACGACGCCGAAAAACTGATGCTGGCGCGTCTGGAATGGTATGCAGAGAACAATATCGACCTGCATCTGGCCGATCGCGCTGTCAGTATTGACCGTCAGAATAAAATGATTCGTTCGCAAAAAGGGGTTGAAATTCCCTATGACAAAGTAGTCATCGCGACAGGATCGTATCCTTTCGTCCCGAACGTACCTGGCATTAAAAACCGTGGTGTCTTTGTTTACCGCACAATCAACGACCTGGAACAGATCATTGATTACGCTAAACATTCCAAAAAGGCAGCCGTAATTGGTGGAGGCTTACTCGGGCTGGAAGCAGCGAAAGCCGCCCTTGACCTGGGTCTGGAAACTCACGTTCTGGAATTTGCTCCTCGACTGATGCCTCGCCAGATCGATGACGCAGGCTCAAAGATCCTCGTACAGAAAATTGAAGAACTCGGCGTCCAGGTGCATTTGAATAAATCCACAGACTCTGTTCTGGGTGAATCCAGCGTAACAGGCATCCGGTTCCAGGATGGCGAAGAGCTGGAACTCGACATGATTATTGTCTCCGCGGGGATTCGTCCACGAGATGAACTGGCGCGAGAATGCGAACTGGAAGTCGGCGAGCGGGGCGGTATCCTGGTCAATGACAAGCTGCAGACTTCCGATCCTGATATCTACGCGGTAGGCGAAGTCGCTTTGCATTCCGGCATGGTTTACGGTCTGGTAGCCCCCGGTTACCAGATGGCAGAAGTCGCAGCGACTCATTTATGTAACGGTGAAGCGGAGTTTTCCGGCAGCGATCTTTCCACAAAACTGAAACTGATGGGAGTCGATGTCGCCAGCTTCGGCGATTACGAAGCGGGGCCTGACATTTCCAAAAGTCTGACCTTCGAAGATCCTTTTAACGGCGTTTATAAAAAACTCGTCTTCAACAAAGAAGGCACAAAACTGCTGGGGGGCATCCTGATTGGCGATGCCTCTGACTATGGCAGTCTGTCCATGCTGGCGAAATCCAGTGATTTGCTCCCCTGTAAACCACACGAACTGATCGTGGGGGCAGGGGGAGGCATTCCTGGTGGCAGTGCGGCAGACATGGCTGATGACGCACAGATCTGTTCCTGTAACAACGTTTCAAAAGGACAGATCTGTACCGCCATCAAAGAGCAGAATTTAAACTCGGTCGATGAAATCAAAGCGTGCACGAAAGCCGGCGGGGGCTGCGGAGGCTGTCTGCCTCTGGTGACGGACGTCTTTAAAGCAGAAATGAAAGCGGCGGGCATTACCGTCAGCAATCGGCTGTGCGAACACTTTGATTATTCGCGTACCGAATTATTCGACATCATCAAAGTTAAGAAGCTCAAATCCTTTTCTGCGGTAATTGAAGATTGCGGCTCCGGAAACGGCTGCGAAGTCTGTAAACCTGCTGTTGCCTCCATCCTGGCCAGTTTGTGGAACGATCACATTATCAATCACTCTGGCCTGCAGGATACCAACGATCGTTTTCTGGCGAACATGCAGCGCGGGGGGTTGTATTCGATTGTGCCTCGCGTTCCCGGCGGTGAAATCACTCCGGAAAAATTGATCGTGCTGGGTGAGATCGGTAAAGAATACGGGCTCTACACGAAAATCACCGGTGGTCAGCGTGTGGACTTATTCGGGGCTGAAGTCCATCAACTGCCGGAAATCTGGGAGAAACTGATTGATGCCGGCTTTGAAAGCGGGCACGCTTACGGTAAAGCATTACGAACCGTCAAAAGCTGTGTAGGAACCACCTGGTGCCGCTATGGGATCGGGGATTCAGTTGGTTTCGCAATTCGACTGGAAGAACGCTACCGCGGAATCCGGGCACCGCATAAACTGAAAGGGGGCGTCTCAGGTTGTGTTCGCGAATGTGCTGAAGCACAGAGCAAGGACTTTGGACTGATTGCGACTGAGCATGGCTATAATCTGTATATCTGTGGAAACGGCGGTGCCAAACCACGACACGCCGATCTGTTTGCTTCAGACCTGGATGAAGAAACCTGCATTAAATACCTGGACCGTTTCCTGATGTTTTATATTCAGACCGCAGACAAACTAACGCGTACTGCTACCTGGCTGGAAAAGCTGGAAGGGGGCATCGATTATCTGCGAGAGGTGGTCATTGAAGACAAGCTGGGGATCTGCGATGAGCTGGAAAGCATGATGCAATCTCTGGTTGACACTTATCATTGCGAATGGAAAGAAGTGGTCACCAATCCGGAAAAACGACGGCTGTTCGAGCAGTTTGTCAACACGGATGAGCATGAGCCATCAATTGAGTTGATTCCTCAACGCGGGCAGACACGGCCCGTTGACTGGGCACCTGATTTTGTTGCTTTTGACGACATTAAAATACCTGAGAAAAAACCTGATCAGAACAGGGAGCCACGAGAGTGGGTCAAAGTCGGAACGATCAGTGATTTTCCTGCAGAAGCCGGGTCGACTGTAAAATATGGTAATTCACAAATCGCGGTTTTCAACTTCGCCAGCCGTGGTGAATGGTATGCCTGTCAGCAGATGTGTCCTCACAAAAAGGCAATGGTCCTGTCGCGGGGAATTATCGGTGATGCGGCTGGTATCCCGAAAGTCGCCTGCCCGCTACACAAAAAAACCTTCTCGCTGGAGAATGGTTCCTGCCTGAGTGGTGACTCAGAATATGAACTCAATGTATTTAAGGTTAAAATAGACGAGCAGGAGAATGTGTACCTGGAATTACCGGACTCCAGTGTACTGGACGAACTGATCAATCACACGGAATGTGCTGGCGCTCACTAAGCACAGGTTATGGAATGATACAATTCAATCAACAAGACAGCAAAATACACAAAGATCAACTGATATCGCTACCGGTCACAAATGTCATCCAGGAAGCGGACGATGTCTGTACCTTTCGACTTGATAATTCACAGGGTTTGATTCCCCCCCATCAACCGGGGATGTTTGTTAAAGTCTGCCTCGACATTAATGGAATGGAAGTCTGGCGCAGTTTTTCGATCAGTTCTTCTCCCCATCAAAGGGAACGGATTGATTTAACCATTAAACGTAATCACGCAGGACAGGTCGGGAATTATTTTTTTGATCACATTCATGTTGGCAGTCATGTGTTTCTCAAAGGTCCGTTGGGACAGTTTTACTTTGATCCTGCGCAACATGTCGAGCCTGTCATTCTGCTGTGTGCAGGCATTGGGATCACTCCCATGATGAGTATCGTGCGTTATCTGCATGCGACAAACGTGAACCGGATCTGCTATCTGTTTTATGGTGCCCGGACACATCGAGATATCATCTTTGATCAGGAAACACGAGACCTGATCACTGAGATGCCGGACTTCCATTACTTTCTGACACTTTCTCAGCCGGTCCCTCACTGGCTGGGATATTGTGGACAACTCAATTTTGATTTCATGATCTCGAAGATCCCCCAGGTTGAGTTATCCCGATTCTTTTTATGTGGCCCGCGGAATTTCAATCAGGATTTCACACTGCGACTTCTTGAAATGGGAGTACCACACGAACTGATTCACAGTGAACAATTTCATAAAAAAAACAAAACCAGATAGAGACACATGAACTTCGACGTTGACGGCCCCAATCTGAATCAGTCCTTTTCCAGTAACGCTGGTTCTTCTGTGGCACCGCGGGGAACTTCCTCCGAACAGGAATTTGATCTGATCTCACTGCTGCTGAAAGAACAACAGACACTGACAGCCATCGATCAGTTTGCCAAAAAATATGATGCCAACCAGTTGCCCGTACAGTCGCGTTATTATGCGGATTTGATTCCTTCAGCAACTCCCCAGTCTGGTGAGCAGTATGCGTTCGGCGTGGACCTGGATCGCTGTTCGGGCTGTAAAGCCTGTGTGACGGCCTGTCACTCTCTGAATGGTCTGGATGACAATGAAACCTGGCGCGATGTCGGGTTGCTCACGGGGGGAACCAACCAGGACCCGATTTATCAGCACGTCACCACTGCCTGTCATCACTGCCTCGACCCGGGGTGCATGCAGGCCTGCCCGGTCAATGCTTACGAAAAAGATCCGATCACGGGAATCGTCCGGCATCTGGATGATCAGTGTTTTGGCTGCCAGTATTGTACGCTGGCCTGCCCTTATGATGTGCCCAAATATCACAGCAAAAAAGGCATTGTCCGCAAATGCGACATGTGCAGCCAGCGATTGTCCGATGGAGAAGCCCCCGCGTGTGTACAGGCCTGCCCGCACCAGGCGATTTCCATCAATATCGTCAACAAAGAACAGGTCATCGCCGATTCGGAAATTGATCAGTTCCTGCCCGCTGCTCCCGATCCACAACATACCTATCCGACAACCACCTATAAATCAAAAAAACCGTTCCCCCGCAATACGATTCCTGCGGATTATTATTCCGCCAGCCCGCAGCACGCCCACATGCCCCTGGTAATCATGCTGGTGTTAACACAGCTTTCAGTCGGCGCTTTTCTGACCAGTCTCGCGCTGGAATATTTCCTCAGTGCCGAATCGACTGCCGGCATGACGCGGATTACTGCCACGTTTGCACTCTTCTTTGGCCTGGTCGCGTTGGGTGCCAGCACACTGCATCTGGGGAGACCACAATATGCCTTCCGGGGAATTCTGGGGCTTAAACATTCCTGGTTGAGTCGTGAGATCCTGGCGTTTGGTGTCTTTTCCAATACTGCCATGGCATATGCGCTGTTGACCTGGCTCTCCGGCGACTCATTCGCATATTTGAAAACCTGGCAGCCTCTGACAGGTCAACTGGTCGGACTGACGGGAATCATCGGTATCTTCTGTTCGATCATGATCTATGTATTCACAAAACGTGAGTTCTGGAACTTTGAATCCACGTTGATCAAGTTCGGGCTGACGGCCGTACTGCTGGGAATCACTTCCACTCTATTCACGCTCTACTTACTGGGCATTTATTCCAGTTCTCCGGAATCAAAGTCACTGGTGACCCAGGCAGGTCCGATGCTGGCGAAAGCGTTGATTGTCACTGCAGTCTGCAAACTTGCGTTCGAAGCGTCCCTCTTCCGCTATTTGTTGCGGCGTCAGAATTCTCCATTAAAACGTTCTGCACTCTTAATGAGTGGGGAGCTGTCCAATATCACGCTGGCACGGTTTGCCTGTGGTATTCTGGGAGGCATTCTGATGCCGGCCTTTTTGTTAAATCACCAGTCTCAACCTTTACATACCTTAAGCCTGTTAATCATTGTCACCTTCCTGTTTGTCGCCAACCTCGCTGGTGAACTGCTGGAACGCTACCTGTTTTTCTCTGCGGTCGCCGCTCCCCGCATGCCAGGTGTATTACGATGACTCACTTTTTATCGCACTGGAATCGGTTTCGATGTCTATAATGGACCCCTCAAATTTAGGCTCCCTCATTCATCAGAAAGAGGGGCACCTGACCAGAGAGTTATTACTCTCTCCCGGCGGATTTGGCCTGGGCAAGGTCCCCGAAAAGAACCTGCCTGATTCCACAACCCAGATGGTTTGTGGCTTTTGCGGTACGGGATGTAACCTGAATATTCATTTAAAAGATGGAGAAGGAATCTGCGTCAGTCCGACGACAGAGTATCCGGTCAATCTCGGCATGGCCTGTCCGAAAGGCTGGGAAGCCCTGTCTGTGCTGGAGTCGCCTAACCGTGCCATCAGCCCCCTGGTCAAAAAATCTCCCAACCACTGGGAGCCGGTTGACTGGGATACCGCCTTGAGCCTGTTCACCCGCAAATTTAAAGGTATCCAGCAGAAGTATGGCGACGATTCCGTTGCCTTTCTGAGCACAGGTCAAATGGTCACGGAAGAGATGGCTTTCCTGGGCGCACTGGCTAAATTTGGCATGGGCATGCAACATGGTGACGGGAATACCCGCCAGTGCATGGCCTCAGCAGTCACCGCTTACAAACAGTCGTTTGGCTTCGATTCCCCACCATTCACCTACCAGGACCTGGAAGAATCAGACGTACTGGTCTTTGTCGGCGCGAATCCCTGCATCGCCCATCCCATCATGTGGGAACGGGTGATGCGTAATCCCAATTCGCCTGAAATTATCGCCGTTGATCCGCGCAAAACAGAAACCGCGATGCAATCCAGCCTGCATCTGCAGATCTATCCGAAATCAGATCTGCCTCTGTTTTACGGGATTGCCCGTATTCTGATCGCACAGGGGGCGATCGACGAACAATATATTCAGGAACATACCGAAGGGTTTCAGGAATTTGCCGCACATGTGGCTGAATATTCGCTGGAACGGGTCATCGCAGAAACGGGACTGAGCCAGACCGCGATCGAAAAGTTTGCCGATCTGATCAAATCAGGCAAACGGGTTTCTTTCTGGTGGACAATGGGAGTGAACCAGAGCTACCAGGGTGTCCGTACCGCACAGGCTCTGATCAACCTGGCGTTAATGACTGGCAACATCGGACGCCCGGGAACCGGAGCCAACTCAATTACAGGGCAGTGTAATGCAATGGGCTCCCGGTTATTCAGCAATACCACGAATCTATTGGGGGGACACGATTTTCTGAACGCCGAACACCGCGATAAAGTCGCCCGCGTGCTCTCATTCCCCACAGAACGGATTCCCGATCAGAACAGCTGGCCTTATCACAAAATCATCGAAGGAATTCTGGCTGGAAAAATCAAAGGACTGTGGGTCATCTGTACGAACCCGGCCCATTCCTGGATTAATCAGGGTCAGGTACGCGACATTCTGGACCGTCTCGACTTCCTGGTGGTTCAGGACATGTACCATAATACGGAAACCGCAAAATTTGCTGATCTCATTCTGCCGGCTGCCGGCTGGGGTGAAAAAGAGGGGACCTTCATTAATGCGGAACGGCGGATTGGTCGCGTGAAACGGGTCAAACGCGCTCCCGGCCAGGCATTGTCCGATTTCTCCATCTTCAAACTGATCGCCCAGTACTGGGGCTGTGGCGAGATGTTCAAAAACTGGAAATCCCCGGAAGATGTGTTTCAGTTGATGAAACAGTTATCCAAAGGTCAACCCTGTGACTTTTCCGGGATCGAAAACTATACCGCGGTGGACGAGCAGGGGGGAATACAATGGCCGTTCCCCGATTCTGAGTCACAGCCTCCTGAGTCACAACGCCGCCTCTTTGCAGACGGTCACTATTTTCATGAGAATGGTCGAGCGCGTTTTATCTTTTCAGAGCCTTCCAAAATGCCGGAGCCACCTAACGAGCAATACCCTTTCATTCTCTTAACGGGACGAGGGACCGCATCTCAGTGGCATACGCAGACCAGGACCAGGAATTCTGATGTGCTCCGCAAGCTGTACCCCGAGCGGATCTATGTGGAGATCAATCCCCAGGATGCCCGCGCCAAATCCATCCAGCCCAATGACTGGATTATGGTTGAATCACAGCGTGGTCATCTGAAAGCACGGGCCTTCATTACACAATCGGTACAGCCGGGACAGCTTTTCATTCCCATGCACTATGAAGAGACTAACCAGTTGACAGATGCGGTGTTTGATCCGCATTCCAGTCAGCCATCTTATAAGTGCTGTGCAGTTAAAGTGAGTACAAACTGACTGTAATAACGCACCTGAAGCCAGCGACACACTATTATGGTCTCTTAATAATATTGCCCGTTCGCACGCCTTCCACTTCTGCCCCTCATTTTTCCCCGTGTAACTTTAACACAATATCCGCATTGTCGACATTGCCCTGATAATATCTGACGGCAGTCGTCAGAACCGGAGATTGTATTAAATCGCGCATATCGGTTCAGAAGAATACCGATATCAATTTCAAGCGCTGATCGTACGACCGAACAGGAAGTGCGCGCTGCATGTGAGAAAAGGTGCCCCCCCAACACTCATCCATTGAATTCAATAAATCAGGCCAATGAATTTATTACAATCTCAATTCATGCAGCTCAAAGTCCTTACTTTCTGCTGCCTGTTGTTGTTCATCACACCAGGTTATGCCCAGTCTGTTCCTCCCGCACCCGCATGCGATACTCCTGCTGCAGAGTGTCTCAATACACCCGACTGCGTCAGTTGTGTTCCCGAGATCAACTACTGGGTTGTCAGCAGTCGTTGCTGTATTCAGAAAAGTAAATGCTGTTGTCCCTGCTGCGAGTTTGACGTGTATCACTCCAACTCAGTGGGCAGCGTTACAGAGCAGTCGATGGAGAGTCTGGTCCAGTCGATTCACCCGGAAGCCCCCATCTGTATCATGGTTCATGGCAGCTTCGTCGACTGGGACAGTGTGCTGAACGATTCTTACAATACCTATCTCTGGTTGCGAAGTGCCGCACCGCAGATGCCGTTAAACGTGATTTTCTTTACCTGGCCCAGTGATGAGATGAAGACCAGGATCATCCCCATTGATGTTAATATACTGGGGAAACGCGCAGAGTATAATGGGCATTATTTGACGAGACTGATTGCGAAACTTCCCGAACATCACCAGATCAGTATGCTGGGACACAGCCATGGAGCCCGCACGGTTGCTTCCGCCATGCATCTGATTGGCGGAGGGAGCGTGCAAGGCGTCTCGTTGCAGGATTGCGGCATTCACATCTGTTGTCGGTGTCGTCATTTTCGAATTGTCTTCGCAGCCGCTGCCATCAATCACAACTGGTTAAATCCGGGCGATCGATATGGCTGTGGCCTGAACTGTACCGACTGTCTGATCAATTTACGAAACCACAAAGACCGGATCCTGCTGTTTTACCCGATCCTCGCTCCCATCTCCCGCCGGGCGCTGGCCCGAACGGGATTCACTTACCTGGACAGACGGGCCTTGGGGGCTGACGTCAACCGGGTCCATGATATTGATGTCTCAGAATGTGTCGGAGCAGGGCATATGTTTCCGAATTACTACAGTCATCCGGAAATCGCGGAAACGATTGTTCCCGCCATCTACTTCCAGAACCCATAATATCTCTTCCTGAACCCTGAGCTGCTGCAATCTGGTAGAGGATCTGCCTTTACGTCCACTTATTAGAGCAGAGAGTCTCTCCCAATCCGCTTCCGGATCTGGAATTTATTTTGCATCTTAACTCTCAGAAGTATATTCTGATTGAGGATTTCCCGCCTGCTGACAGGCTGAAATGTCTGTACTCTTCTGCTAAATAGAGACTTACGCGAATTCCACCTTCTTCGGATCATTTTCAAAAAGCTGCGCTTTTCTGAAAATAAATCCGCCAGCTCGTGCATCTGTATTACTAAAAGCCGTGGTTTTGTTAACAAACGGGAGTTGAAATTGGCCACCGGAAACGATGGCAAACTCGCCCCCGAGCTCGTCCATCAACTATTTGAAGACCATGCTGGCGAATTGCGCGCTTTTTTACTGGGTGTGTTACGCAACCATGATCTGGTTGATGAAGTATTACAGTTGACGTTTTCCAAAGCCCTGGAATCAGGGGGCACCTCGAAAGAAGAGACCCGCAAAGGCTGGTTATTTCGGGTGGCCTACCACGAAGCGATGGGACTGATCCGTCGGAACACGATACAGAAGAAATCGCTGAATCAACTGGGACAGACAACCAAGTTTTTCTCGACCGATTCACCCGATCAACGTCTGCTGGATGACGAAAACATTGAACAGATCCGACTGGCACTCACTCAATTACCTGAATCACAACAGGCGGTCGTGAAAGCCCGGATTTATGAGAATAAAACATTTAACGAAATTGCACAGGACCTGGATATCCCACTGGGAACTGTACTGACGCGGATGAGACTCGCCATTAAATTCCTTTCAAGTCGGCTTGATCATCCTTCTGAATAATTCGGAACGGAATATCACTGCTGCTTGCCAAGAACATGACTATGAATCACATACCCCCTGAATCTGATACCCCTGCGGACCGTGACCTGAACTGGATCGCGTTCCAGTACGTCACAAATGAACTCTCTGCCGATGATTCACAGAAATTCGAATCACTGCTGGCAGAGAATCAGTCGGCACGTGAAGCTTTGGCACAGGCAACCCGTCTGATGGAAGGTTTACATGCCATTGAATCCATGCCTGTCACAGTGACTCCCCGGATTCAACCTGTTACTCACCGCCGGTTGCTGAAATGGACTGTGGCCAGTGGCTCTGTCGCCGTGATGCTGTTCCTGGCGATTTCCCTGCTGCCTGAATCTCAGACTCCCGAAACCGAACGGATTTCGCAGTCAACTCTCACCGATGCTTCTGAAGAAGACCTCGAACACCTGCTGAGCCTCTGGTCCGAGTCGGCAGAAGAAAATCAACTGATCTCACAGAATACCACGACGGAATCCATCGACGGGTTGGATCAACAGACAACACTGGCTGAAAGCCAGTCGCTCGATATTCCAGACTGGCTTTACACAGCCGTCGCTCTCCCGGATGAAAGTGTGAACTGAATCCATGTTATCAAGCCCTCATAAATCTGATACGTACTCATGCCTGCTGCTGTTACTCCTCAGTGGCAGTTACCTGCTGTTGCCTGCTTCTGTCTCTGCGCAAAACGGCGCGAAAGGCGAAACAGTCAAGATTTCTCGAGATGCTTCCAAAGCGAAAGAAACGGTCTCTCCGGAATCCAAATCAAATAAAGAACAGAAATCTAATAATACAATCAACGCGAAACGGGAAAAACTGGCGATGGAATTTGCCCGCGCCCATCATCCTGAACTGGCAGACCTGATCCAACGTCTGAAAAAACACAAACCACGCGAATACAAACGTGCCATTCGCGACCTGGACACCACCCTCACCAAACTGGACCGATTCAAGAACCGGGACAGTGATCGCTACCGTCTGACTCTGGAACGCTGGGAAGTTGATTCGCGCATTCGGCTGATGGCCGCCCGCGTTTCCATCATGGGCAGCAGTGATGATCAGTCTGAATTAAAAACACTACTGAAACAGCGAATGGATCTGCAGCTGGAACTGTTAAAGCACGAAAAAGCCATGGCTGAAAAACGTGTGCAGAAACTGGAAAAATCCATCGCCGATATCGAACAGAACCATGACAGGCTCGTTGATGCCGAGTTGACTAAAATCAACCGCAGTATCAAAAAATCGGGCCCGTCGAACAAAAAACAAAAGTAAACGGATTACTCTTTGACAGACTTCAACGTCGTCTTTAATGCAAGGTGTGATATGAAATCAATTCGCATGACAGGTTGTTTCTCTTTACTGGCCGTCATCTCGTTGTCCGCAACGATTGAGGCAGCTGACCAGGCTGACATCAAACAGCCGGTCAATCAGCGATTTTCTGATCCAGCCAGTACCGAAGTCCCTCAGTTCCAACAACACGTCGTCCCGCTGCTGGGCAAGCTGGGCTGCAATGGTCGTGCCTGCCATGGTTCCTTCCAGGGAAAAGGCGATTTCCGGCTTTCGCTGTTCGGCTATGATTTCACGATGGATCACCAGCAGTTGACCGATAAAGATGCCGAACGCATCAACCTGAAAGATGCCGCTGAAAGCCTGATCATCCAGAAGCCGTTAAACGAAATTGAACACGAAGGGGGCAAACGCTTCGAGAAAGACAGCTGGCAGCATCGCCTGCTGTTGAGCTGGGTAAAAGCGGGCGCGAATGGTGTGTCTAAAGAAGCCCCAAATTTTGAACGACTGATTGTCACCCCCGATGCGATTCAATTCAAAAAAGAAGGGGAAACCGTTTCTTTAAACGCCATCGCGGTCTGGTCTGATGGAACCCGCGAAGACGTGACTCCCCTCTGTCGCTTCCAGACCAACAACGAACAGATTGCGACGATTTCCGAAGAAGGCCTCGTCACTGCTGCCAAACCAGGAGACACCCATGTGGTTGCCTTCTACGATGCCGGCGTGATTCCAGTTCCGGTTCTGCAGCCTGTCTCCGAACAGTACGGCGATAAATATCCGCAGATTGCCGCTGCCACAGCAGTCGACAAACATGTGGTCAACAAATTGCAGAAACTGGGTATGGTCCCCGCTGACAAATGTGATGATGCTGAATTCCTGCGTCGAGTCAGTCTGGACATTTCCGGCACACTTCCCGCACCGCATGAGATCGAAGCTTTTCTGAAAAACACCTCGCCCGACAAACGCTCACAGAAGATCGATGAGTTGCTGGAAAGCCCCGGCTATGCTGCCTGGTGGGCCACCAAGCTGTGTGATTTCACTCAGAATAACTACGACGACCTCGTCAACGTCTCTCCCGTCCGTGAACGTCCCAGCCAGGACTGGTACGACTGGATTAAAAAACGTGTCGCCAACAATGTCGGCTACGATAAAATCACCGAAGGTATCCTGCTGGCAACCAGCCGTGAAAAAGGAGAAAGCTTCGAAGAGTTCACTAAAAACATCAATGCCATTTACCAGGACAAGCCCGGAACAGACATTACGGACCGCGATCACATGCCTTATTACTGGGCGCGACGTGACCTGCGGAACCCCGATGACCGTGTGCTGGGCTTTGCTTACACCTTCCTGGGAATCCGGATTCAATGTGCCCAGTGCCACAAACATCCGTTTGACCAATGGACCCAGAACGATTTCAAACAGTTCCGCGGGTTCTTTACCCGGGTTAATTTCGGCGTCAATCCGGAATCAAAGGATGAATACGCGGCAATGGTGGATGAAATTGGTGCCGACAAACTGCGTGGTAACCAGCTGCTCCGCGAATTGAGCAAAGAAGTCAAAAAAGGTAAAGATGTACCTTTCATGGAAGTGTATGTACCTAAAGCACGTCCTGCGAATAAGAACAACAAAAACAGAAAGAAACAGAATAAGAGAGGGCGTAACGCTCAGACTCCTGATACGGCCAAGCTCCTGGGAGCCGAAGTGGTTCAGATCAATGAACTGGACGATCCACGTACTGCTCTGATGGAATGGTTACGTCGTGAAGACAATCCTTACTTTGCGAAAGCCTTCGTCAACCGCGTCTGGGCCTCGTACTTCAACCGCGGCATTATTGAACCCGCGGACGACTTGAACCTGGCCAACCCACCCAGCAATGGACCACTGCTGGATTATCTGTCACGCGAATTCATTCGTCGCGATTTCGACATGAAATGGTTGCATCGTGAAATTACGAATAGCGACACCTACCAGCGCAGCTGGCAGACCAATAAAACCAACGAACAGGATGAAGTCAACTTCAGCCACTACATTCCCCATCGACTGCCGGCAGAAGTTCTGTACGATGCCATTCACCAGGCAACTGCTTCTGATGATGCGATCGACAGTATGAAAAACAGCCTGAGTGATCGTGCGATCGCGATTGCTGCCTCGGGAACCCGGAACCGGGCCATGCGGGATCAGCAGTACGCGTTAACCATCTTCGGACGTTCGACACGTGAAAACAACTGCGACTGTGATCGTTCGGTCGACCCCAGCCTGTTACAGACGATGTATATCAAAAACGACAACGATGTGTACTCAGCCATCAACCGTACCAACAGCAGCTGGCTGTTCCAGGTCGGTCAGCAACTGGGTGCCGTACAGAAACCAAATGCTCAGAAAGAGCAGATGAGTGATGGCCTGGAGAAACTTCAGAAACAGGCCAAAGTGGCAAAACAGCGTGTGGCCGAACTGAGAAAGCAGGATGATAAAAAGAAACTTCAGCAGGCACAAAAACGATTTAAGGAATTGAATGGGAATATACGAAAAGTGCGGCAGATGGCCAGCAAGGCCGGTAATAGTCCTGCAAAACTGCAGTCCTTTGAAGGGCCGATTTCCGCTGAGAAATCAGAAGAGATTATCACGAATACGTATTTGAGAAGCCTGAGCCGTTATCCAACAGAAGATGAAATTGCTTCTGCCAGAAAATACCTGGGTGACTCGCAGAATAAAATTGATGGCTTGTATGACCTGATCTGGGCTGTGATTAACACGAAAGAATTCATGCTCAATCACTAAAACATTCTGAAACACAACAACAATCTACTGTATCACCAAACAACTTTCGCCTGGTTTTCAACTTCAGGCATCACAATGTGAAAGGAATTCTCATGGCTTTATCAATGACCTGCGATGGAGTGAAACGACGCGATTTTTTGAAAATCGGAACACTCGGCTTCACTGGCTTGACCCTCTCTTCCTATCTGCGAATGGTGGATGCCGGACAGGCAAAACCGGAAAAAGCGAAGTCGGCAATCTTCATCGAACTTTCCGGCGGTCCTTCGCACATGGATACGTTCGACCTCAAACCGGAATCGTCCAGTGAATACCGTGGGGAATTCAAACCCATTAAAACCAATGTCAGCGGAATCGAAATTTCCGAGCATCTGCCAAAGCTGGCTGCCTGTATGGATAAGTTCGCTCTGCTCCGTGGTGTCTCACACTCGGTTGCCGCTCACGCGTTGGGTCGCGCTTATGTGAACACAGGCAGCCGCCCTTTACCATCACTGGAATATCCCGGCTATGGTGCCGTCTATACCAAAGAATATCCCGGTCCGGCAAATCTGCCTCCGTATGTTTCGATTCCCAATTCAACACAAAAACCGGGTTTTCTGGGTGTTAAATACGCTCCATTAAACACCGGCGCGACTCCTCGTCCTGGCCAGCCGTTTAACGTACGCGGTATTTCACTGCGTTCCGGCCTAACGATTGAAAATATCGAACGTCGCGAATCACTGCTGCGGGAGATCGATCAGAAATTCAGCAGTCTGGAAAAGAATTCACAGCTGATTGAAGGGCTGGATCGATTCGGCCAGCAGGCTCAATCGATTATCACTTCAAAACGCGCCCGTGATGCGTTTGATGTTTCCAAAGAATCACCGAACTTTGTCAAACCGTTTGGCGAATCCAGTTTCGGCCAGAGCTGTCTTCTGGCTTCGCGCCTGGTGGAATCGGGCGTACGTTTCGTAACGGTCTCCATGGGAGGCTGGGACACGCACAACAAAAACTGGGATGCCCTGGAAAACCGTCAGCTGCCTCCGTTCGATGAAGGGTTGTCTGCTCTGTTCAACGGGTTAGCTGAAAAAGGCTTACTGGAGTCGACCGCCGTCTATGTGACCGGCGAGTTCGGACGAACTCCCAAAATCAATCCCCAGCGTGGCGGACGTGATCACTATCCACGCTGTATGTTCATGCTGATGGCCGGTGGTCAGGTCAAAGGGGGACAGGTACTCGGCAAGAGTACCGCTAACGGAACGGAACCGGCGGGTGATGGATTCTCTCCCGATGACGTCGCCGCTTCTTTCTACCACAACCTGGGTATCGATTTTACCAAAGAATATCACACCAACACCGGACGACCGATTACCATCGTGCGTGACGGTGCTGTGATTAACAAGCTGTTTTCTTAAGAGAATCTTATCGTGGCACTTCCCGCCAATATCCATGTTGGATGTCTGGCATTAACTGTTATTTCCTGAGGGGGAATGAGAATGTTGAAAGTATCGAAAGCGCTTGTGGCTGTAGCTTTAATCATGGCGTGTGTTGCATCTGTCGATGCAGCAGAGAAAGGTGCCAAAAAGAAAAAAGGCAACAGAAAGCAGGCGAACGTCACGATTCAGGCTTTGAAATTACCTGAAACGATCGAACTGAATGCGGAGCAGAAAGAAAAAGTGGAAGCACTCAAAAAAGAGTACACACCACAATTTGCTGCACTACAGAAAAAGAACCAGGAGATCCTGACAGCTGATCAGATCAAAGCACGTCGCGCCGCAATGAAGGAAGCCAAGAACGCCGGCAAAAAAGGAAAAGAACTGCGTGAAGCAGTCAGCGCTGCTCTGAATCTGACTGATGATCAGGAAAAACAGATGAAAGCCGTCACCGGAGATATTCGGAAGTTGAACGGCGAAGTGGTCGGTAAACTGGAAGGCGTCTTAACTGCTGACCAGTTTGCTAAAATCAAAAAGCCTGCTAAAGGTAAGAAAAACAAAAAGAAAAACAGCTGATCTTCAGATCAAGCTGATTGATTTTCTGCGCTGAATGCATTTGCAGGCCATGAAGCCATTTGCGTTTCCCCCTGATTCAGGTTTCTGAATCAGGGGTATTTTTTTATCCTGTCTGAATTCGTACTCGATAAAATCGATTCAAACGTCGTAAGTTCAGAAGTAGAGACAATTTGACGGCGTCTCCCGGCTGAAAAAGAGTTGTTTTCGGTCTCAAATCCTGATATAAACATTAGTTGATTCACTTTCGATAAATGGACGAGCTGAAGGGTCATCCCCATACCGAGTGAGGAGCAGGCTGAATGTTGCAGACTGAACCAAAAACCTGCCTGATACGAATACCAGTTTTGATACTACTGGTGTCAGGTCTGATGTCACCTGCCTGGAGCGCGGAAGCTGCAGGAAAAGTGAGTGACAAGGGAATTGAGTTTTTCGAATCGAAGATCCGCCCGGTCCTGATCAAACACTGTTATGAATGCCACGCTGCTGATTCCAAATCGATTCGTGGTGGTCTTTTGCTCGACACACGAGCCGGCCTCTTAAAAGGTGGCGATTCCGGACCTGCTCTGGAACCAGGCAAACCGGCAGAAAGTATGCTGCTGGAATCATTGCGGTTTGAAAGTTTTGAGATGCCGCCTTCCGGAAAGCTGTCTCCGGAAATCATCGCCGACTTTGAAACCTGGATCAAAATGGGTGCCCCGGATCCCCGGGAGGGCGAAAGTAAAATCGTCAAACCAAGCATCGACATCGAAGCTGGAAAACAGTTCTGGGCATTTCGCCCGATCACTGACCATCCTGTTCCCACGGTCACCGATGCGGACTGGAATGAAACCGACATTGATCGATTGATTCGGGCACGTCAGGAACAGCAGAAACTCAAGCCCTCTGCGACCGCTTCGCGCACCACGCTGGTTCGTCGATTGTATTACGATCTGACCGGTCTGCCTCCGACCCCCGCTCAAATAGATCGCTATCTGAAAGATCCGAGTCCTGCCGCTACGGAAAAGCTGGTAGACGAACTGCTGGCATCACCGCATTTCGGCGAACGCTGGGGACGTTACTGGCTGGATATCGCCCGCTATTCCCAGTCCACGGGGGGCGGTCGATCACTGCTGTATGATTCTGCCTGGCGGTATCGAAACTACGTCATCGATTCGTTCAACGCAGACAAACCTTACGATCAGTTCATCACCGAGCAGATTGCCGGAGACCTGCTGGAAGCGAAAGACTATCAACAGCAGCGCGAACAACTGGTGGCGACCGCCTTCCTGCTGCTGGGGCCGACCAACTATGAACAACAGGATAAAGAACAACTGCGGATGGATGTGATCGACGAGCAGATTCAGACTGTTGGCCGGGCCTTCCTGTCGATGACACTCGGTTGTGCCCGTTGCCACGATCACAAATTCGATCCCATTCCTGCTTCCGACTATTACGCGCTGGCAGGCATTTTTCGCAGCACAAAAATGTTGACCCCCGGAAATGTGTCTGGCTGGACCAAACGCCCATTACCACTGCCGACTCCAGAGAAAATGAAGTACGATGCCTATCATCAAACCCTGGCCAGCCTGGATTCACAGATTAAATCAAAGCAGGGTGAACTCAAGCTGCTGCGCGAGAATCTGAATACGATTACGCTGGATGATTCCTCCGCGACGCTGATTGGCGACTGGAAAGAATCCACGTTTTACAAAGACTATATCGGCAAAGGCTATATTCACGACCAGCATACTGCCAAAGGGAAGAAGCTGGTGAAATTTTCGCCCCGCAAGCTCAAGTCCGGTCGCTACGATGTCCAGTTGGCTTACAATTCGGCTGAATCACGGGCTTCCCGCGTGCCGATTACGATTAAAACCCCCAAAGGGGAGCAGACCGTTTATCTGAACCAGCGACTCCAGCCCACGGATGGTGCTTTCGCTTCTGTCGGCGAGTTTGAGTTTTCGGGAACGAAGGCCGATGAAATCATCGTTTCCAACGCAGGAACCGACGGCTATGTGATTGTCGATGCCATCCGCTTTATTTCCGCTCCTGTCATTACTGATGACAAGAATCAACAGCAGGCAGCTGTCTCGGAATATAAACAGACGCTGCTGAAAATCAAAGAAACGAAGCATCAACTTGCTGCTCTCAAGCAAGAAATGGCACAGCATAAGAAGGCGGCTCCTCCCGCAGTACCCGAAATCATGGCAGTCGATGAGCAGGACGAGCCCGGAGATTTTCGTGTGCTGATTCGCGGTGACGTCCATCACCCGGGCAAACAGGTCCCCCGTGGGTTTATCACGGTCGCGGAGACATCCAAAGCCCCCACGATTCCTGCTGATGCCAGTGGCCGCAGAGAACTGGCCCGCTGGATCACCGATCCTCAAAATCCACTGACGGCCCGCGTGTATGTCAATCGGATCTGGCATCACCTGTTCGGTTCCGGCCTGGTACGCACGGTCGATAACTTTGGTTTTCGTGGCGAGAAACCTTCTCATCCCGAACTGCTGGATCATCTGGCTTTGAAACTGATCGAAAACGGCTGGTCGACCAAAGCCATGATTCGCGAAATAGTCCTTTCGAAAACGTATCAGCTTTCCAGCAGTTCCACCGCGGAACAGCGGGAATTGGACCCGGATAACCGGTTGCTATCCCATCAGAACCATCGCCGCCTGGATGCGGAAGCGATCCGGGATACGATTCTGTTCGTGAGCGGTACACTGGATCTGTCACAACACGACCAGACCATCCGCCCGGATACCAAATCGGAATACGGTTACCAGTTCCATAACCAGTTTCGCAGCGTCTATGTTCCGGTCTTTCGAAACCGCCTGCATGAGCTGCTGGCGATCTTTGATTTCCCCGATCCCAATCTGTCGGTAGGACGTCGCAATACCAGCACGCTGTCTACGCAGGCGCTGTACCTGATGAACAATCCGTTTGTGATCGAACAGGCCCAGCGCACGGCTGAACGGTTGCTGGAAAAATATCCCAATGATGAATCGGCCCGCATTGATGCCCTGTTTCGCATGTCACTGGGGCGACTTCCCAGCACGGCGGAAAAAAACAATACCGCTTCCTTCCTGAATCAAACCAATCCACAGGATTCGACAACAGAACTGGAACGCTGGACCGCCTGTTGTCAGACGATTATTGCCTGTATCGATTTTCGCTATATAAAATAAACCTGGAGTGATTCCATGTTCCCACAACATCAACCCGTTACCCGACGTCAGTTACTGGCCACCTCCGCCTGTGGTTTTGGTTCCCTGGCGCTCAATGGAATGTTGAATTCCGCTCGCGCGAACAGTCCTTCTGTCTCCCATCAGAATCCGCTGGCTCCCCAGGAACCGATGTTTCCCCCGCGTGCCAAACGCATCATTTTTATCTTCATGCAAGGCGGTCCCAGTCAGGTTGATACCTTTGATTATAAACCGCTGCTGGCGAAAAAAGATGGGGAAGAACTGGAATTCAAGGACTCCCGCAAGATCGCCAAGACAGGCGGCTATGGCAAAGAAAAGGTAATGCAGTCCCTCTGGAAATTCCGCCAGTACGGTGAAACCGGTCACTGGGTCTCCGATCTGTTTCCGGAAATCGGCAAACAGGTAGACGATCTGTGCTTCGTGCACAGCATGCACACCAACGGCGTAGCGCATGGCCCGAGCACACTGTTTCTGCATACCGGAACAACGAACCTGATTATGCCCTCGGTTGGTTCATGGGTCACTTACGGACTGGGAACCGAGAACGAAAACATTCCCGGTTTCATAACCATTTCTCCTTCTTCCTCGAACGGCGGCCCCCGCAATTATTCAAACGCGTTTCTGCCTTCGCATTACCAGGGGACTGCATTGGGACGGGCCGCCCAGCCGGCGAAAGAGGCCCGTTTTAATAATGTCAAAAATCAACAGTGGTCCCTTACGAAACAGCGTCAGCAGTTAAATCTGCTGCAGTCACTGAATCAGAGTCAGTTACAGTCGAACCGGGAAGATGACGAACTCGCGGCCGTCGTGAATTCATTCGAACTGGCCTTCCGATTGCAGCAGCATGCACCGGGCCTGACTGATCTGTCGGGAGAATCAAAGGCCACATTTGAGATGTATGGAATCGGACAGCCAGAAACCGATGATTTTGGACGCCAGTGCCTGTTGGCCCGTCGCATGGCAGAAGCCGGGACGCGTTACATCCAGGTGAATTACGCCGACAACGGCAATACACCCCGTTGGGACCAGCACAGTAAAATCCAGAAACACGAAATTCATGCGAAAGCAAGTGACAAGCCGGTCGCCGGATTAATCCAGGATATGAAGCAGCGCGGGCTGCTGGAAGACACCCTGATCTGGTGGGGCGGGGAGTTCGGTCGGAATCCCTTCAAGCAGGGCGTTGACGGGCGAGACCATAATCCCAAAGGCTTCACCCACTTCCTGTGTGGTGCGGGCGTCAAAGCTGGATTTTCGTATGGCGCGACCGATGAATTTGGCCACGAAGCGGTCGAAAACAAAGTGCACATGCATGACATGCACGCCACGCTGCTGCATCTGCTGGGCATTGACCACGAGCGATTAACGTATCGTCATGCCGGCCGGGATTTCCGGCTGACCGATGTGGAAGGCCGCGTTGTTTCAGAACTCTTTTCCTGAAGCAATTGCTGTCACGCTCAATGAAGATTCGATGAAATCAGCCACATCTGCAGTCCGTAGACTCAATCTGTCATATCCCTGCGCGATATAACCAGACTGACAATCACCGTCAGGCTCCTGCCATCCTACAGTATTCATTCCCGCTGTTTCACAGTCCAAGGCACACCATGTCCCACCACTCCTGCACCCTGTTTCTCACACTCAGTCTGCTCGGCTTCACTTTGCCAGCTCATACTTTAACCTATGCTAAGGAACCGAACGTACAGATTTATCAGCCAACTCCCGTTCCAGACCGAATCATGCTGACGTGGAAACAGGACCCCGCTCATACTCAATCAGTCACCTGGCGAACCGACACTTCCGTTACAAAATGTTATGGAGAAATCGCCGTCGCTGAAGCAGGGCCGGACTTTGCCAAAGCAGCGCGTCAGTTCAAGGCGGATACCAGTCAGTTGAAAACAGATCTGGGGGACTGTCATTTTCATGCCATCACATTTACCGACCTCAAACCGGACACACTCTATGCCTACCGGGTCGGTGCTGATGACATCTGGAGTGAGTGGATGCAGTTTCGCACCTTGAGTGATCAAGACGATCCGATTACCTTTATCTACTTCGGCGATGCACAGAATCAAATCAAATCGCTCTGGTCACGCGTGATCCGACAGGCGGTACTCACCGCTCCCGAGGCCCGTTTTCTGCTGCATGCGGGAGATCTGGTTAATCGCGGTAATAAAGATGAAGAATGGGGGGAATGGAATTATTCGGGAGGCTGGATTAACGGGATGCTGACTAATATGGCTATTCCGGGGAATCATGAATATGACGTCAATCGTGTGAACCCGACAGCTGAGGAACAGAAAACCAAAAAAAGACATCTGGCGCGACGCTGGCGACAACGATTTGAATTTCCGGAGAACGGTCCCAATGGAATGAAAGAGACCGTTTATTATCTCGACTTCCAGGGAATACGCTTCATCGGCCTGAACTCGATGGACGACATTGAGGCACAGGCCAAATGGCTGGAAACCGTCCTCAAAGAAAATCCGAACCGCTGGACGATTATCACACATCACCACCCCATTAATTCCGTCAGTGAAGGGCGGGACAACCCGGAACTTCGCGAGCACTGGCAGCCGCTCTATGACAAATATCAAGTCGACCTGGTGCTGCAGGGACACGACCACTCTTATGGTCGCACGGGATTACAACTGCAGCGCAACACCAAACGCAAGGCATCGCATCAATCAGCTGGAGGAACAGTGTATGCTGTCTCGGTGAGTGGCCCTAAAATGTATGAGCTCAAGGCAAAGAATGAATTTTTAAGACGGGCCGCTGAAACCCAGCTCTACCAGGTGATAACAGTTGAGCCGAAAGAAATTCGCTACCAGGCATTTACTGCAACAGGCACCCTGTACGATGCGTTTACGCTGCGAAAGAATTCTCGCGTGGGAGGACCGAATGAGCTGATCAATCAGATTCCCGATACGCCGGAACGGACAGGCTCTGCGAAAAAAGATTGAATCAATAAAAAAACGCCCGGAAGAAATCCGGGCGTTTTAACTGTAGAGTTCAGCGGTCTATGACTAGAGCGCATCACATTTAACCATAGCGTCTCTCAATCTAGTATACTCGGACCAAATGGCCCTGGAGACGCTACAGTAAAACTGGACACAGTCTAGTCGACGACTTTCACGCCTGTCGCACAGGGACCTTTACGACCCTGACCGACTTCGTATTCGACCATCTGGCCTTCCTGAAGTTCTTCGAGTGTCACACCCTGTACTTCAGAATAATGAAAAAACAGGTCGCCCCGTTCGCCTTCAATGAACCCGAATCCGCGATCTGAAACAATTCTCTTAATCTTACCTTGTGGCATTTCTGCTCTCCAACCAAATAAACCGGTGACACACGACAGCTCACATACAGAGCCGGCGATAGTCAAATAATGAAAGCAGATAAAGCTACAAAAATCGAAGCGGATACTTACGTAGTAGGCCAGCTACGCACAATGGAGCGGGAAGAGATGAACGACCCGAAGGAGGTTATTCTACACCTTGTCTCTGCTCGTCATACTATCATGACAGGTTCATTATACTTGGTACTGTTTTTTTGTAAAGTTCGACTAAACTGCTTTAGCCTATTTCTGGACAGTCCCTAAAGTACTGTCCAGAACCACTAAACAGGTATAAAAACAGGAAGATTTTCGCAGGGCCCCCTATTTACCGGACTACTGGTTGATCCTGCTGGTCTATTTGAAGTTGAAACGTTTCCCCAGCAGAGGCCAGATGGCGAAATCCCGGTATGATTCTCTCTATCCTGTATTGATACATCAGATGATTTTCTCCCAGAGTCCGATGTAAAATTCCACGATCGGCACCAACATCGGTACTTCGAACAGGGGGGTGTAAAACATACCGATATAATACATGGCAGGGGACGGCCCGACAGGGCTGGCGGCGAACTGGCGGCAGATTGCGATGATCGGTCCCACACTCAGCAGATAGAGTGTCAGCAGGATACTAAGAATGTATCCCAGACGCAGCGCTGTTTTTCTAATCAATTCGTTTCTGATTTTCACAAACGAGGCCTCCACTGCAGTAATGGTTCAGCTACAGGATTATAAATTATCTTAAATGTCAGAAATCAAAAGGGAATCTTTTTTTCGTAATTCGACAGGAAATCGATCAGCTGTTACAGTTGCAGTCAGGGAACATCGGACTTTCCAGGACTCAGGTGACTTAACGGAAGAAAAATATGGAGCCGTTAACATTCAGTAACGAGTTGCTGTCCCGCCGACCTCCGCGGGGAATCGACGTGGATACGACACTGGCCCACTTCGCCATCATCACCTGCCTGGTAGACCCCGATGTCGCGCGACCGCATTTGCATTCCCGCTTTGAACTGGATCTCATTAACATCGATGGTCGGGAGTGGGCACTGGTCTCCATGGTGCCCTTTGTCGATCAGGACTTTCGCTTCGCCCGCATCCCGTGGCTCAAGTGGCGGTTCGGGCAGACAAACTATCGAATGTATGCGACAGATACTGAAACCGGCGAGCACATCGCCTGGTTCTTTGGGACTTCGCTTGCTTCCTGGACCGTTTCTGTGCCGCGATTTCTCTGGAAACTTCCCTGGCATCGCGCTCACATTGAATTCGATTGTGTCTTCGATAACACGTTACAACGTTACACGACCTATCGCATGCAGGCCACGAACAGCTGGGCCGACGCGGAAGTAGAACTGACCGATACAGGCCAGCCGCCGACAGAACTCACCGGCTTTGACGATCTGGAATCGGGGCTGGTTCTGCTGACGCATCCACGGAAAGGCTTTTTCTATCGGCGGGATGGCCAGCTCGGCTCCTATTCCATCTGACACGATCGTTTGCAGACGACCGTCGGCAGCGTGCAATCTGCCCGCTTCGACTTGCTCACCGAACTGGGTCTGGCTGAACCGGGTGAAGCACTCCATGCACACAGCGTTTTGATGCAGCACCAGACCGAATTCACGATCTATCTGCCACCGCATCGTGTGAAATCAACGATGGGGTGAACTGGAACTGCTGACTCACAGCATCTCACACAAGTATGTCTGCTCCGAAATCAGAACTGATCAAATAATGACCCGGACTGGGGCAGAAACAGGCTGCTGTAGAGGCGGCTGGCATACAGGTCGGTCATCCCCGAGACATAGTCAGACAGGACCCGTTTCGAGTTAGATGTTTTATAAAGCTCATACTCGTCCGGCTTCAACAATCGCTCGGGATTTTCGAGGAGGGCTTCGAACAGTTTGTCGACAATCATCTGGCCTTTGATTTCCAGAATCTGATTTTGACGCTGACGGATCACATGTTTGAGCACAAATGTTTTGAGGATATCAAGAATGGCAGCCGAGTCGGCTTTGAGGCAGGCATTATAACGGATCAACTCATGTTCGCCCGATTGCAGATCCCGGATTTCGGTATCGCGAATCAGTCCGCCGACGATGTTGCTGATGCCGTGCTTGAGCTGTTTATGGGAACCGGAAAACAGTTTTTCCGTATAACGGGTGACCACATCCGCCAGGTAAGAGTCTTCAAACGACTGAATCTGCTCCATGACTTCGGCATCCCAGATCTTTTGCGACACGAGTCCCAATGCGATGGCATCTTCCAGGTCGTGCACGCCATAGGCAATGTCGTCTGCCAGTTCCATGATCGAGGTATCGAAAGACTTGCGGACCGTTTTCGCATGGCCGCCTGGCTTTGTCTTGATCTCTGAGAGAATCGCCTGATCGCTGGCGGAGAAGGGCTGCAGAATCCATTCCAGGAGCTCGGCGTCATCATCGTGAATGCATTTCGGGGGCCCATAAAGCGAGAGTTTTGAGGGGGAATCGTCGCTGTGGTTCTGCAGTTTTTCATAATTGGCCACCTGCGAATGGGTGGCGGGATATTTCAATAACCCCAGCAGGGTTCTTCTGGTCAGGTCCAGACCATGATGATCGGAAAATTCTCCCAGGCGGCAGACGATGCGCAGAGTCTGTCCGTTGCCTTCGAAGCCGCCATTCTGGTGCATGTGTTTATTCAGCGAATATTCGCCCCCATGCCCGTAGGGAGGATGTCCCAGGTCATGGGCCAGACAGACTGCTTCGATCAGACTGTTGGAGGGAATCAGCGTGGAGAGCTGGTCCAGTGGTGAGGAGAACCGCAGGTGCGAGGCAATACTCGCTCCGATCTGCGCGACCTCAAGGGAGTGCGTGAGACGCGTGCGGTAGAAGTCACTGTCGCCCAGAGAAAACACCTGCGTTTTCGACTGCAGCCGACGAAACGCGGACGAATGAATAATCCGGGCTTTGTCTCGCAAAAATTGCGATTCAAAGTTTTCGGAGTCGGGATCGTTAAACGTTTTTCGCGGGTGGCCTTCTTCGTCCTCACGTCTGCGTAGTATCCAGTGATCTTCCATCGTAGCCCTGAAGCGGTTTTCCTGTGAATTTGTGGTCTTGTTATGTCAGCACGGTGCAGGATTATACACACATCCGGCGCAAAGCAGAAGCATGGCCAGAGCAGGGGACTGATCAGGGTCTTTTCGGAAACTGGTCTCGTCAGATCAGTCTTAACCAGAGATCAACGTAAGACTGGAACAGGTTGCGATACGAGGCGCTGCACTCGGCGGGCCAGCTGAGTGGGGCGTAGAGAAAATTGACGAGGCGAATCTGCTCGGGGGACATATAACCATCGGAATAACTGAAAATGGCGATGACCGGTCCCACGCTGAGTACATAAATCACCACAAACAAACCCAGCATGCAACAAAGCGAACGCAGAATGCTGATGACTTTCGTTTGGTGATGTGTGGACATGTCGGATTCCCTTTAGAGTTGCTGATCAGGCAGATAGTTTAATCAAATCGGGAATCCACGTAAGAGCAATCGCTGTTTTCAGCGCAGGTAGCGGATGAATTCACTCATGGAACAGACCGAGAAGCTTACGAAATGAGCCTGCTCCAGAAGGGGATATCTCGATGTGCAGCGAAGTATTGTGCCACAGTAAATTCGGCATAGCGTTCCCCTGCATGCCAGCCTTCTTCGTGCTCAGCTAATTCCTGTTCAATATAATCCCACAAATTCTGACCATAATAGATGATGTCCGTCTGATGCACTGAAAAGACGGGATTACCGGCTTCGGAAGGAGTCGCGGGTATGTAGCGATGACTATACACGGGAATCAATGTGGGAGCTTGTGCCACATACCGGTGTGCCACTTCAATCGCTTCCTGGAGCACATCCGGTTTCTTGCCCCATTCATCTAACCAGAACGCGTTGTGTTCGATATCAAAGACCATCCCCTCCCAGGGCCAGTTGAGTCGCGTTTGCAGATCATTTTTATTTCCTGCTCTCCAGTCGGGGAAGGCATTTGAACGGCCTGGCTGATTCAGTCTGACTGGTAAAGCGGTTTGCAGAAACGCCCGTAGATCGGGTGGAAAACGGAAGCCAAATGTCGTTTCTGTCTGTTCTACTTCCTGATCCGTAAGGCCCGGTTCGAAGTGAACGCCCCGGTTCTGCAGCAGTTCCATCGCTGCTCGGATTTCAGATTCAAACGGTCTACTCATCGGTTCCGTTTTCGTTGTCTTTCAGCCGGCCGCTGATCTCATCCCGCATTTTCTGCTGATCCAGCATCACTGCTTTTATGATTTTTGCTGCCTCGGTATCTTCTGCTTTCAGTGCATCGACGGCCAGTGCCAGCTGTTTCTGATTCGCTGTTAACAGGTCTAATACCTTTTGATCGCGATCTGAAATGACCTTTGTGATTTCTTCGATCTGCTCCTCTAAGACAGTTGTCTGATATTCCAGCGCTTTGAGTTGTGCTTTGATGCTTGGCTCAGAACGACAGGAGACAACGCCTGGCAGGAACAGGGCCATTAAAAACAGGATTGCATATTGTGTTTTCATTCGTATCTCCCGGCAGTTCACGCTCAGATGAATTCAGTGATGTGATTTCCACTATCCATGCTAACCACTTTTTGAAACCCGGAACAGCCTTCGATCCAGTCAGAGGCATTTTGAAAGATCGTTTCTACAGGGAGATCTTCCGGACAATCGCAGGGGGGGAGTTCAAAGCCGACCTGGTCACCTAATCCACAGATGTGAAACAGTAACCTTGTGCGATCCTGCTTTGATAAGGTGTGATGTGTCGCAATGAGATCATGTAGAAAGTGCAGGCCCCGGGGATGGTTCAGAATCGCCAGGGCACAGGCATTCGTCAGTTTCCCGAACAGGTTTTCCCGATGCATCCCCTCCAGTAAGAGTGGTAAACCTGCATCGGAATGTAAATTTGCCAGCCTGAGGGCCGCTCTGTGGCGTAAATCAGGATCCGGATCGTGATAAAGAATCGACAGCAGCAAATCGATGGCTTCGTCGTGTGGGAGATAATGATGAATGCAGATTGCTGCACCGCGCAGATTACGGTCTGCTGATTCAATCAATGTCGCAAAGTCATCGCGGGACTGGATGCCTCCCAGTGCCCCCATCGCGTTGATCACAGCAACCAGTGTGGTCGGAAAGGTCTCCGGCTGCAGCCATTCGGAGAGGAATGGTAACCAGTCTGCATCGCTGCTTTTCCCGATTTCCTCAAACGCGACTATCTGAATCAGGTTATTCTCGCTGTTACACGCGGATTTTAAATATGTTTTCCATTGATCGCTGCCTGGTTCATATTCCGACAGCGCCGCCAGAAAATTGCCGGTACTGCGACCGGCGCTTTCACAAAAAGTGATCAAATCGAGTGCATTGGAGCGGGGTTCGGACATTTTTACGCCGGGTGGACTTGAACTTCGTATTCGGGTCCCAGCCAGCACAGGAGTAGTAACAAAAAGGGCGGCATACAGATCCAGAGCAGAAAAACGAATACTATCGATACATCGGCTCTGAGAAATCCTAGAAAGGAACGATTATTGTTTTTTATTGAGGGAGCGGGATAACGTTGCTTGACGAAGTTTGCCGAGTCGTAAGCAATGCCTAGATCGGCAATGGATTGAAAGGGGGACACGACTTCCTCAAATGGCCGGACTTCTGAACTGGGTGACTGAAGAAGCGCCAGCAGAATTGTGGCGAGCCCTATAGGAATAAAGTACAGGAATAAATGTAGTGTGAAACCGGTTAACAGCGCGATGACCAGACAGGTAACTAACAGCGCTTCGGCGACAGGCTGTGTCCAGAGTCGGTAAGGAGCAGCCTGCCAGGAAACCGTTGAATTGGAATCCAGAAGCAGCAGCAGGCGTTGAATAGAATCCCAATCCTGTTTTGTCAGAGTGCTCGCAGTCTTCTCTGAGTAATACGAGAGCTCTAACGAAACATGATAAATGGCTTGATCAGCGGAGATGTAATTTTCTAACTGACACTTTTCGAAATCAGCAGCATCCGCTTTTCCATTCAGGTAGCGACGTATCAGAGCCGCCAACTGGTTGCGTTTTTCACGATCAATCATCGTCTGTCTTCCCGTTATGAGAGGGGACTCTAAAATAATGATTCAGCAGCGCACGTCGTAAAACAGAGAGTAACAGTTGACGGTGCCATCCTGATCGTAAACGGCCATGATCAGTTCACCCGGATTTTTGAACTGGATCTGTCCTTGCTCTTTACCGCACTGCCAGTAGAGTCCTCCTTTGCGGGTGAATTCGTCCTGATCGGCATTGGCCCGAAAGATCCGCATCGAGGCCGGCAGCATACTGACTCCTTCCTTGAGATCGGTCGGTTTTCGCAGGGCCGAGGTGAAAAAGAGACGGTGTCCAGATGGTGTGGTCTTGAATGTCCGCTGAGCCGTGAACATGAATCGGGATGGATTTTCGAGGGCATCCTGCAGCATTTTATCTGCCGGCTGAGCGGTCTCCGCGCCCGCAGTATCTTGTGCTGCCAGTGCCCCCAGGCCCAGACCGAGTCCTGCGACCATTTTGACGGCATCTCTTCTGCTTAAATCACTCATGTCTGCTTCCCGATGGCCAGGCTGGCTTCGTCTGTTAAATCGTTGTTGAAGAAATGATCCCTCTGATAGAACTGCGCGTCCATTGAGTCTGTTTTCTCTCCCTGAATCATATCAGAACGCGGGCAGCAATCAACGTTTTTCCGCTGGAGGTTCATAGCGGGAGAGAAACAACTGATAGTGTGTTTTGGACTTAGAAATGGTTGTGATCGATCCCTGTGTTCTTTCTGAGTCTGTTTCAAACCCGCCGACCAAGGTCGCTTTGTTGATCTTCATTCCGACTGTCGTTTCGATTTCGTTTCGCCCCAGTACGGGTTCGGTGATGACAGTACCATCCTTGTCGATGGAAACGGGCACGACATTCCCCACGTCAACCAGCCGATGATAGTGCAGGCGTACTTTTAACTCTCCATCCTTAGAATACATTTTGCCCGACAGCATTTGCGTCTCTGGACCGGATTTAACTTTGCTGTGAAACAGCTCATTGAGGCGCGCCACCACTTCGATACTTTGCATGACTTTCTCCTGAGGGGGCTCCTCGGAAGATTTGTCATAACCGATTGCGTCCAGGCGCAGCAGGTAGAGATCCTCGGCTGCCGCGGTTCCGCAGGTGGGGAAACAAACGAGAATCAGTAAGAGCCATTTCTGCATCTTGTTTTCAGATTCCTGTAAAAGCAGTACGGGTATTAAAAAATGTCTTCCCAGAACTCAACGTATTTAACAGCGATGCTCAGTAAAAATTCGTTACTGTTCACAGTCCAGGTTACGGGAGCATAGAACGACTCAATACGTTCAAGCGTTTCAGAAGTGACATCGTCCCGCAGGCCGGAAGGGGTGATCAGATATCCGGAAACGGGGCCAACACTCAAGACATACAGCACCAGCAACAGGGGAAGTGCCCCGGACAGAAAACGCATGAGAATGGATCGTTTATTTTCCGACATTGGAATGTCTCCTGCGGTCATCCGTTTGAACGGTTCTATTTTAATCAATGTCAGGCAAAAGTTAACCGCAATTCTTCATAATGAGTGCGACAGGTTCAGTGATCGGAGTTTACATTCCCGGGAATACGCCCCATTGACTGTTTTCATTCAGGATTACCCGTTGTAGCTTGAGAGTCATGGGGAGTGTGTCTCTCAAATAATAGCGGCACCGTCGGTCAAGCCGAGCGATAGCACACGGGCGTCTGGTCTGAGAAGGCTCATTTCAATTACCAGAGAGGTTACCGTGTGCCACGGACCGGCTCGTTCGCCTGTGAAGAAGTGTATGGGAAACCCGACTCTGTAATGGTACGCGGCAGCTGCGACCTCCTGCTCGCTGTGCTCGGCCCGAATTGTATTCGGGCGCTCGCATTATTATTCTTTCGTGTGGTTTCGTGTCTTTCGTGGTAGAAAC